>Ga0206127_1000451_pt1 | contig 51022 bp, 38 predicted proteins | sample Helgoland_Spring_6_FD_148646 | JGI IMG/M metagenome (GOLD analysis project Ga0206127, IMG submission 148646) | Pelagic subsurface seawater microbial communities from Kabeltonne, Helgoland, North Sea - Helgoland_Spring_Bloom_20160419_1 | ecosystem: Environmental > Aquatic > Marine > Epipelagic ...
AATGGCCTGCATAATAAATTACATCGTAGGCATTTAAGTCAGCATTTGCGCCGGGCATTTGAGCTTTGTATTGTGCATCAACGGGTAAGCCTTGTTGTAGCTCAGGTAAGAATGATGCGTATTTACTCAGTTTTTCGCTCCAATCCAAGTCTTTCAATAATACATAAGACTCAAATGCTGCTCGATACCCAAACAGCTGATCCTCATATGTTTCAATGGGACCATAAACTAATTCAATAGGGTTACTCTTCATTTCCATCCATGCATAGTCTGAAGCTTGGTAATTATCGGTTAATAACGCTTCAGCGCGTAACTTGAGGTAATCAGCAAAGCTTGTGTCCTGAGCTAAAGTGGCTGCTTTTTTTAACAATTGTGAAGCGATTTTTAATTCTTTTGCAAAGTAAATGGAGTAGGGGATAGCTGTTAAATTCCCATTTTTATCTCTGCGTACCATAGAGTACAGGCCGTCTTTATCTGCAAAGTTGCTGATGTCAAATTCTTCTTTGGTCATGTCTGGGGGATAAAACTGTGCACCTAATCGTTTTTCGTGTGTACCGGATAAAAAAGTCAGGTCCCCGTTCAATCTGTCCCAGGGGCCATAGTTAATCACCGCGAAATCTTGCACTTTAGAGTCATTAATGTGAGATAAAAATGTATTCTTATCTTGGTCAAATGCCTGCTGCCAGAATAAGTCGTCCATAATGATTGACGCTTCAATCAAAATAGCTAACATTTTTTTCTGGTTAGCACTTAGATGGCTTAAGTCTAAAGACAAGGTGACAGGGAAATAAATATTGAGCCTGTTTTCGTAGCCCCCAATCAGAGATAACATTACTTTTTTATCAGTAGTCATGTCTAAAGGTTGCTGTATCTGAGTATTGTTATTTACTGGTTTATTACAAGATGAAATCAATGCCGAACCAACAAATATTACGATGGCTGAAATATATGATTTTGATAGATTCTTCATTGCGTCTTCCTTTTTAATTATTGTTATGCGCTATTTACTTTAATTTAATTCAATGGAAATATAACAAATTTTTAGCTTTTAATGCGTTTATCATAACTAGAAACCACAAAAAAGTGTGCTAGGGTTTATTATCAATTTTTTCCGCTGTTCCATTAGCTGAAATACTTAAACTAACTCACCAGATAAATAATCTTGGGTGAGATAAAAGAGACTTATTCTAGAGTCGGTTTGTTGACAGGATATAATATAAACATATGAGTACAGAAAACGCGCTTCTCACTATTTTGGTAGAAAAATTCATAACGATACATTGGTTTTACCCACATTACCTGCAGTGGCATTAAAGGTTAGGAAAGCAGCTGACAATCCGGACATCAATCTAAGTGCGATGGCTGACGTTGTTAGCCAATATCCATCCTTAAGTGCACGTCTGGTAAAAATAGCTAATAGTGCATATTTAGGAAGAAGTATAAAAGTTACCTCGATATAGCAGGCGGTAATGCGTATTGGATTACGCCAAATTAAAAACATTGCTACTGCTTTGGCAATGGAGCAATTGTTTGTTTCTAAAAATGACATTGTAAAAGGTTATATGTCTCGTATTTGGGTCGACACTATTGACATTGTGGCTAGCTCTATGGCGGTATTGCAAATACATACTAATCAAACCAAAACCGCGCGCTTAACCTTGACTCAATGATGTTGGCTGCGTTGATACATAATATTGGTGTGTTACCAATATTAACTGAGGCTGAGCGCCATGCGGATGTATTTGCTAACCCTACCTTTTTGGACGTTGCTCTAGAGAAATTAGCGAGTGAAATTGGCACAAGTATCATGATTGAGTGGGGCTTTGAGCCAGAGTTTGTAGATATTACTCAAAACTGGAAAGATTTGTCTGTGACTTCTGATACTGTTTCTTACTTAGGCTTGGTCAGGGTTGCTTCAGCACTTTGTGGGAAATTTAATAATCATGAAGAAGAAATTTTTAAAGGGGCTGTAGATATAGGTCTTATTGATGATTTATCTGCGTTACTTTCTGACGAATTTAACGAACTATGTGATAACGCCAAGCAAATTTTTCTATAATATTTTAAGTTGTTTCGCAGATAGATGCTGGGTTGAACCAGCATCTAATAACGAATATTCCCTGTGTGCTAACTCACTTTTTCATCGTCTAAATTAAATATTTCTTTCAGACGCTTAGCGAAACGAACTACTTCACCCGACATTAGCGCAAAGTTTGCATCCAATCGAGCTAACATCTGATCCTTAGGTATGTCGTCGTTTTGTTCTCTTATAACATCGGTGAATTTTATGCGTTTGATGCTTAAGTCTTCCTGAATGATTGCCGTGAGGGTTTCACTCCACTCAACAGCAATTTTTTGAACAGATTTTCCTGCTGCCAAATGATGTTTGATTTCTTCGCTATATAAATCCTGATTTTTACAACGAATAATGGCGCCATCTTCTTCCAATGCTTTTAGTTCTGCTTCTTCTAGTACACTAATATCTGTTGGCGCTGAGTCATCTTTTAACCATGAGGTTAAATCTGCCTGCACAGAATGTCTAGCTAAAGGTACAACAGGTAAAGAGCCTATGGCTTTGCGTAACATGGCTAAAAAAGCCTCAGCTTTGCCATCTGCAGACGAATCCACTACAACTAAATGATCTTTGGTAGAAATGAAGCCGTGTGTATAGCTATTTTTGGTGAACGCTTGGGGCAACAAACGATGAATTATTTCTTGTTTCATATCCTGCTGGGCTTTTTTACCGACAGGAGAGCCTGTTTCAGTTTCTATTAGCGCTACTTTGTCTGCGAGTTCTGCATTCACCACAACAGCTGGCAAAATACGTTCTTGCTTTTTTAGCGTTAACCAAATCCTACCGGCTGTTGCGTGGATCAAAGTTTCCCCTTGATTAAAGGGGGAGGCCCAACCCATAGTGGCTAATTCTTGACTGCCACAAGGGCGAAATTTAAATTCAGCAAGTTTGTCTTCAAAGTCTTGTTCTTTGAAATCCATGTCTTGGGTAATTGCATAAAGTTTTAGGTTTTTAAACCACATAAAATAATCCGCTAAGAGTTAGGGGCTGTCAATCTTTCAAAATTCAAGTATTATTCAATCTAAAGCCATATTGCTGCTCGGATTGCGAAAAATATAAAACACCTTGGCGCAGAATTGCGCTATTAAAAATGGTCATAGAGACTATCAGGAATTAACTCTATCTACTATGTGAAAGGACATAAATATGCCTTAATAGGTTTTACCTAAACGGGGATAGTGATTTTGTATTGCAGGCCATTGTCAGGTTGACTGAATGCTTCAATATTGCCACCTAATGTTTGGGTCATTAGATTGTACATAAGGTGTGTACCTAAGCCACTTCCTCCATTCCCCCTTCTGGTAGTATAAAATACATCGTGATGGCGGTTTAATGTTGCCTTATCGAGACGTCTTCCATTGTCACAGTCGTTAATAATAAGGTTGTTGTCTTGCTTTAAGATATCTAGTTTACGCTCTCCTTTGGGTTTATCTGCGAAACCATGGATCAGAGAATTAATAATCATATTGATTAATATTTGTGCCAACACGCTAGGCGCACATTTGATGGACAAATCATCCGGACAATGAATATCAATAGTATGCTGAGTCTTTTTAAAGTTAGGTGCTAAAGATTGTATGACTTCTGTTCATTACTCACTGACATTGATGTCTCTTTCTACTTCACTCGTTTGGTCAACAGCGATTTGTTTAAAACTTGAAATAAGATCAGATGCACGGTTTAAATTGTTGACGAGTAACGTGGTGGTTTGCTCGGCCTCGGTCAAAAACACCGTCATGGTATCACCTGTTAGCTTTTTATCATTGTAGGCGGCTTTAATTTTTTTGACTCCGTCATGTAAAGAGCTGGCTGCCGTTACACTTATACCTAAAGGCGTATTAACGTCATGTGCAATGCCAGCTATTGAGTTACCTAATAAAGCCATTTTTTCTGATTCAACTAATTGATCTTTAGCTATTTCAATAGTTTCCATCGATGTAGCTAACTCCGTATTTCGTTTACGTAGTTCATCTTCGATAAATTGACGATTTTCGTTTTCTTGGCGCAGTTCATGTTGATTAATTAATAAATCATCTTTTTGATGTTCCAAGTCCAACATAATTCTGCTCAAAGTGGCTGTTTTTTTAGCCACCTCTTGTTCCAATGAAATATTCTGTTTATCTAATTTCAGGTTAGCTTGTTGTAACTGATTTTGAGTGCATGCAAGTTTGGATTGAAACACAATCATTTCATCGATTAATTTATTGTAAGAAGTTTCCAGCACCTTTAATTCATTGTCTTCATCAATATTTAAGTCAAGCTTGGAGGCTTAAGGATGGTTTAAGTTGAAATCAGTAATTTGTTGGGTTAATTCATTCAGGGGATTAGTCAGCATAGTGCGAAATGCACTCATAAATAAAAATACTAAAAATCCAGTTTTAACGATGGCATTACCAACCAAAAAAAATATTCCCACTTCTATTCTACTAAAAATAATGGCTGAACTTGAATATAAAGTGACATCACCGACGAGTGATGTTCGACCGGAGAATTGGAATATCAAGGGAAAACTATAGCCAAACGTTCCACCTGCGTTATTTCTCACCACACCATTAGTAATAGACTCGCCGACTAATTTAGACGTACGTCCCAAATCGGCTATATACTTGCTGTTTTCATCTCGTATCTGCACACCTTCAACTATGGGCAGTTCCATTAAACCTAAAGCAATAGATTTTGCTTGAGGAGTATTGAGCTCCCAAATAGCCCGAGTCAAGCTAATCCTAAATGTGTTTTTTAAGGTTTTAAGTTCACCTTCAATATGACTTTTAGCATTTAAATATTCGGCGAAAACCTGGCCTGCAGTCACTAGTAGCGTCAGAATAAAATAAACTGACAGCACTCTCGCTAGAAGCTTTGTGGATAAGCCTTGCTTAACGTTTGACATTGAGTTTATATCTCCTTAAATTTAAACAGCTGCTAGAGAATATGCGGAATAAAAAAAATAAACAAGATGTCTAGGATGTGATTACCTTTGAAGTTCCATTTCAGTAAACTGCTCGGCACCGTTTTAAGCATTTAAGTGATACACGAAGTATCACCACCTATGCCAATACCTAATGATAAAGACCACAACGGTTGCCGCCATGCTTAAACCGCTTTAGACTTCGCTGCAAATCCTATTTTTGGGTTGTATGTGTAGATAGCCGATTGAGCAATAATGTCTTTTGAGGAGCAGTCTAATCAACATTTTTAAAAGTCTTTGATTTATTAAATTATTGTTTTAGCGATATAAATAAAGACTAAAATGCTGTTCGTCATAAAAATGTCACACAAAATATGAATAATTTAAAGAGTTGTTGCTTTAGCAAGGAATATAAAAATGGCAAAACGTATTTTACTGGTGGAAGACGAAGCTCCCATCCGCGAGATGTTAAAGTTTGTACTTGAAAAATCAGGTTATGAAACCGTAGAGGCTGAAGATTATCAAATAGCGTTAGACAAAATAGTAGAGCCTTTTCCAGATTTGATTTTACTCGATTGGATGTTGCCAGGTGGCACGGGTGTGCAACTAGCCAAAAAACTCAAGCAACATGAATACGCTCGAGACATCCCAATCATTATGTTAACTGCCAGAGGCGAAGAAGAAGACAAAATAAGAGGTTTAGAAGCGGGTGCTGATGATTACGTAACTAAACCTTTTTCACCAAAAGAACTGGTGGCGAGAGTCAAAGCCGTGATTAGACGTGTATCACCCACATCCAGCGAAGATGCTATTGATTACCAAGGTTTGAAACTTGATCCTCTGTCTCATCGCGTGACATCTAATGACGTGCCCATTGATATGGGACCCACAGAGTTCAAACTTTTACACTTTTTTATGACCCATACTGAGAGGGTATATAGCCGTGAACAGCTTTTGGACAATGTATGGGGGACAAATGTTTATGTGGAAGATAGAACAGTAGACGTGCATATTAGAAGGCTACGTAAAGCCTTGTCTGAGTTTTCACATGATAATATGATCCAAACAGTGCGTGGTGCAGGTTACCGTTTTTCCAGTAAAATCAAATAAATGCTGCCAAATGTTAGTGCTCAGAAACACACATATTTTTTAATCTCAAAACAGGAATATAGTACCTAGATGTATCCCTCATTTACTTGGTTAAGAAGCATTGCAAGAGTCATTGTTTTTATGGCATTTTGTACGTTACTTGGCTTATATATTGAGCAGTTAGCCCTAACTTTGTTGATGGGAACTTTTATACTGCTTGTATGGCAGTATTGGCGAATTTATACGCTTAATTATTGGTTATGGCACAGTAAAAAGATTTCTCCTCCTACTGCCTGGGGTATTTGGTCGCATATTTACCAAGGAATTTATGGCACTAATTTAAAAAATCGTAATAAGCGTAAATCTTTAGGTGACATTATTCGTCGTTTTCGGCAGGGTTCAGAAGCACTTCCCGACGCAGCAATTGTAGTTGATAATTCTTCTGAAATCACCTGGTGTAATCGATTGGCAAGAATCGAGCTGGGTTTACGTTGGCCCCAAGATATGGGGCGTAAAGTATATGATTGTATTAATGATGAGCAGTTTATCAAGTTCTATCACGCTAATCGTTTTGAACAGCCGATAGAAATTATCTCTCCTATTAATCCCAGCAAAGTATTAGAGTGTAGAGTAGTACCTTACGAAGATGACAATTTGATGATACTCATTCGTGATGTGACGCGCCTGACTCAAATTGAAAAAATGCGTAAAGATTTTGTGGCCAATGTTTCTCATGAGTTGAGAACGCCTTTAACGGTGATTAATGGGTATTTGGAGATGTTGCCAGAAAATGGCGAACTACCTGCACCAGTAATGAAAAAAGCTCTATCTGAAATGCGCTCCCAATCTATTCGTATGCAAGATTTAATTGAAGAGTTGCTGGTGTTGTCACGCATTGAAGCCAGCACTGAAAGAGTCTTCGAAAAAATGGTGAATGTGCCTCAATTGTTGTGGCAAATTCATGCTGAAGCAGAAGCACTCAATCGTGAAAAGTCACATAAAATATTCTTCGATATATCACCAATTTTATATGTCTACGGTATTGAGTCTGAATTGCGTAGCGCATTTTCTAATATTATTTTCAACGCCATCAATTACGCACCTAACAATGGTGTGATAGAAGTAAGATGGTCCCTGAAAGGTGATCAGGCTAAGTTTAGTGTTAGAGATAATGGAGATGGTATTGCATCAGAACATATTGAGCGTATTACAGAGCGTTTCTATCGTGTAGACAAAGCAAGATCGCGAACAACGGGAGGCTCTGGTCTAGGGTTGTCTATCGTCAAACATGTTTTATCCCACCACAACTCTCACTTGGTAGTTAAAAGTGATGTTGGCAAGGGAAGCGAGTTTTCCTGTCTTTTTTCTGACGAACTCACACTCTTAGTCGATTTGAAAACGAATAAAAGCAATTTGTTATAATTGTCCATCTATCGAGTACCCACATTTCACTTGTTCTAACCTAGCGTTTTTTAGTCATTAATGGCTGTTGTCACAGGCATATTGTGACTTTTGGTCTATTTGTTTTTTCTAACTAGAGGTAATAATTAGTCCTGTTACAGATGCACTTTTACTAAATGGCTTTTGCCAACTCTGTATTGAGCACAGAGAACATTTCTTGTCTGCATGTCAAGGCGTGAAGGATAGAAGTGAATTACTTCAACGGCTTAAAATAGATCGAAAGCAATCTTCAGTCAGTTCTTGAATTAAAATATGACAAGTATTACTGCTTATGGCAATCGGGAGCATAATAGCGGTGCTTAAAACTTTAGAATTTGGATCCTGACCTATTTTTAAAGTGGCATCTGAACACTCAGTCAGATTTTCACCTAACTTACTACTCGACCAAAACATAGGGCTTCAAGCGATGGGGTATATTTTGTTACTCGCATTGGTTATCGGTTCTATCCGCGGTGTATTTTCCCCTTGGAGGGCAGCCAGGGTGCCAATCATATTGGTGTTTCAAACAAGGATAACATTCTGATTTCATTGAATCATTGATGTATCAAAAGCCGAGCTGATTATTCTCGGTTTTTCTTTTTTGTCAGTTTATAAGGTGGTTTTTGGTGTGAGGCTAATTTAAGGTAGTGAATTAAGTCTCACCTTACTGTGTTGAATAAAGGGTCAAATGAAAAAGCTATTCAGTGTAAAAAAAGTCATAGTGTGTGTGTTCATTATTGTAGTGATAGTGGTCAGTGTTTATCAAAAAAACCTTGTGCGTTTATACACCGCCGTCACTTTGTATGATCAAGACAAAATCGTTAATAATTTCCTGACCATGTATCAATCGTTTAATGCAACTGTCATTCCTGCAAGCGCAGAGCCATTTTACTTTCCAGTGGATACCCAAGCACTGCCTGATTCATTTGAATACAACAGCAATGCTATCTCTACTCAAGGCTTTATCACCGATAGCCAAACAACGGGTCTGTTGGTGTTGAAAAATGGAAACATTGTTTATGAAGATTATTGGCTTGGTCATGAGAAAAACAAACAACATATCTCTTTTTCTATGGCTAAGTCCTTTGTATCAGCCTTACTGGGAATTGCTGTTGAGGAGGGGGTAGTGACGAGTATCGAACAGGCGGTGACTGATTATGTCCCCGAATTAATAGGCAGTGGCTATGAGGGCGTCAGTATAAAAAACGTATTGCAAATGTCCTCAGGTGTCAGTTTTAACGAAGATTATAGCGACTTTAATTCTGACATTAATCGATTTTCCCGAGCCACCGCTTTTGGCACGTCTTTAGATGAATTTTCAGCTTCATTAGTTCGAGAAAAAGAGCCAGGCACTTATCATCATTATGTGAGTATTGATACGCAAGTGCTTGGTATGGTGTTAACCCGTGCGACAGGGAAAAGCTTAACTGATTATTTATCTGAAAAAATTTGGCAACCTCTAGGTATGGAGCATCAAGCCTTTTGGTTAGCAGATGATCATGGCATGGAATTGGCTTTAGGGGGACTCAATGTGTCCTTGCGTGACTACGCTAAATTAGGTTGGCTGTATCTTAATCAAGGCACTTGGACTGACAAACAGGGACATACACAGCAAATAGTGTCCAAGCAATGGGTGATTGACTCTACTTCAGCCGTTGCGCCGCATCTTGTGGCAGGCAAAGACAATCCCGCATCATCATCTTCTTTTGGTTACGGGTATCAATGGTGGTTACCACTTGGTGCTGAAGACGAATTTTCTGCTCAGGGCATTTACAATCAATACATCTATGTCGATCCAGATCAAAACTTAGTCATAGTTAAAAATTCAGCTAATTATCGTTTTACGGACAAAAGTTTAAACTGGGCAGCCAAACACTATGCTATGTTCCGTGGGATCAGTATTCATTTTTCAAAATAAGAAAATATTTTGATGCCAAAGGAATGTTCTTTTTGTCATTTTTTTCACCTTTTTTCATGTTGGGAGCTGCCGCTATGACCACACTTTTAAGCGTTTGTAATTCTGAGCCAGAAGACAAGATATTTCCTAGGTTACAACAGTTAGAAATGTCTCAACCAGAAGCAAACACACAAGCTTATAAGGCGCAATATCATGGATTGACCTTAACTGATAATTATCATTGGCTAAGAGATCAGGATTATCCAGAAGTCAACGATAAATTGGTGTTGGATTACCTCAAGGCTGAAAATGACTACTATGCAAACTTTCTCACCCCCCATAAAAAACTGGTTGATACCTTATTTGAAGAATTTAAAGGGCGAGTAAATGAAACTGACTCCTCTGTGCCTTGGGCAAAAAATGGTTATGAGTATCGGTGGTATTTTCAGCCTGGTAAAGAATATAAAACCTGGGCTCGGCGAAAGTTAGACAGTGAGTCTGAGCAAATATTTATGGATGAAAACCTGTTGGCTGAAGGACACGAATATTTCGATTTAGGTGATTGGGATATCAGCCCAGACAATGACTACTTAGCTTACTCGGTCGATATTGATGGCAGCGAACGAAGTATCATTAAAATCAAAAATTTAACCACGCATGAATACCTTGAAGATGAATTAGTCGATGCTGCAGGCTCTATGCTGTTTAGCCAAGATAGCCAACTTCTTATCTATTCTTTGTTAGCAAAAGATAAATGGAGGACATTGAGTGTCAACGTGCATAAGTTGGGAACTCAACAAAATCAAGATAGGGTGTTGGTTAGTGAAGTTGATGAAACTTTTTTTTTAGATTTTGACCTCACCAGTAGTCAGCAGTATTTGATATTAACCACAGGTGATTCTGATAGAACAGAAGTCTCGGTGGTAAGCATGGCAGACTTAAGTCAAGCCCCAAAAATGCTTAACACGCGAGATCAAAACTTTAGGCTAGACGTTGACCATGGCAATGGGTATTTTTATATGTTGACCAATGATACTCACGTCAACTTTAGAATCGCTAAAAGCAAAGAAGATCAAGTGCATTACGATCAATGGCAGACTGTATTTGTAGGTTCAAATACGAGATATTTTAAAGATTTGCAGGTGTTCAAAGACTTTGTGGTTATTGGTCGAAGTGTTCAAGGGCTAGAGTCGATCAGTATTTTACCTAATCAAGGGGCTAGCCATGAAATACTGTTACCTGAAAAAGTGGCCAGTGTCAGCTTAGGTGCTAACCCAGAGTTTTTGCAAAAACACGTGCGGATCAGATACGAATCAATGATTACGCCCGACAGTGTCTATGATTACGATGTGTCCAGTAAAACCCTTAATTTACGCAAAATAAAAATCATTCCCTCTGGTTACGAAAAAAGCTTGTACACCACTGAACGTATTATGGCTGAGGCCCGTGATGGCGCGAAAATACCTATCAGCATTGTGTATAAAAAGGGCTTTAAGAAAGATGGATCCCAGCCTCTATACCTTTACGCTTACGGTGCCTATGCTATGGGGCTTGAGCCTAACTTTTCTATCACACGTTTAAGTTTACTTGACCGAGGTTTTGTTTATGCCTTCGCTCATGTGCGAGGTGGAGATGAAATGGGTTATCAGTGGTACTTAGATGGCAAATTGGACAAGCGAACCAATACCTTTAATGACTTTGTTGATGTTGCTCATCACCTAATCGACCAAGGTTATGTTGCTAAGGGTAATATATCCATAGAGGGGGGAAGTGCAGGGGGAGAATTAATGGGTGCCGTTGTCAATCAAGCGCCTGATTTATGGCGTTCAGTGAATTTAGCAGTCCCTTTTGTTGATGTGCTTAATACCATGCTAGATGCGACTTTACCACTTACTCCCCCTGAATGGACCCAATGGGGTAATCCTTTGATGAGCAAACAAACATTTGAATACATCCAAAGTTACTCTCCCTATGACAATATTCAAGCCAAAGAATACCCCCCCATGCTAGTCACTGGCGGATTAAACGACCCGCGAGTGACGTATTGGGAGCCCGCAAAGTGGACCGCCAAAATGCGAGCCACCAAAACTGACAATAACTTATTGGTGATGCGCATCAATATGGGGGCAGGGCATTTCTCTAATACTGGTAGGTATGGACGTTTAAAAGACTCTGCTGAGGAGTTCGCCTTTACGCTTATTGCCCATGGTATTAATTAATTTGTTATGGCAATGGACCTATTGACCTTTGATTCACTGTGACACGTGAAAAATTGACATGTCCTATCATTATCAATTTATTCACATCGCTTTTGTTTGTTAGCAAATACCGTTAATGTTAGGGGTATATAATTGTTTAAGAGATATTCCCATGCGTTTTGTCTATTTTTTTCTGTTTATTCTTTCCACACAGGTTTTTGCTACTGATCCCAATACTAGAAAGAGTATTACAGACTTTACTAAGGACATGCAGCATCATAGGGGGTTCTTTGAATTTTACTATCAAATTGAGACAGACAAAGTTTTCTTAAAGATTGACAAGTTTGGGCAATCTTTTTTATTCCAAAGTAGTATGCCACAGGGTATTGGCTCCAATGATATAGGCTTAGATCGTGGGCAGTTGGGTGATACTCGATTAGTGAAATTCGAGCGTTATGGTAACAAGGTACTGCTTAAACAATTGAATACACAGTATCGCGCTAGTTCATCTAATCTTGCCGAACAAGCGAGTATTGACGAAGCTTTTGCTGATTCGGTCATTGCTGGTTTCTCTGTTGTGGCCACTGACGGTGATATAGTTGTTATCGATTATACTGATTTTTTACTGTCTGATATTCATCAAATTTCTCAACGTCTAACAGCAACTAAACAAGGTAGCTATAAGGTTGATTTAACGCGTAGTGGGGTATTTTTAAAGCGTAGTAAATCATTCCCTGAAAATACTGAACTAGAAGCCCTAGTAACCTTTGGTGGCTCTAAACCAGGTCAGTATGTGTATCAGGTTACGCCAGATCCCATTAGTATTTCTGTGCATTTACATCATTCATTGGTGAAGTTACCAAATACGGATTATCAACCAAGAAAATTTGTCCCTTTTTCCGGATTCTGGTCAGTGGGTTATGAAGATTACTCAGTGCCAATTCAAGAAAGCATGAAAAAACAGTTTATTCCTCGCCACCGTTTGAATAAAAAGCAGCCCAGCGCGGATATGAGCGAGGCAATTGACCCTATTATTTATTACCTTGACCCTGGCATTCCTGAGCCGGTAATGAGTGCATTAAAAGACGGTGCTTTATGGTGGGATCAAGCTTTTAACGCTATAGGCTATAAAAATGCTTTTCAGGTTAAAGTGTTACCACAGGATGCTGATCCTATGGATGTGCGATACAACGTGATCCAGTGGGTACATAGAGCAACTCGGGGGTGGTCTTATGGCTCCTCTGTTATTGACCCCCGTAGCGGCGAAATTATTAAAGGTCATGTCACCTTGGGTTCACTGCGGGTTAAACAGGATTATTTAATTGCCTTGGGTTTGACTAGCCCCTTTAGTGGAGATGGGGCTGCTTCGGACGTTGCTAGTAGACATAACCTGTCTGATGATCAAGTGGATACCTCTAAACAAACAGAAATGGCCCTGGCGCGTATTCGTCAGCTTTCTGCTCACGAGGTAGGGCACACCTTAGGCATTTCTCATAACTTTGCAGCCAGCGAATATGGTCGAGAATCTGTGATGGATTACCCGCATCCTTTGGTGAGTGTTAAGGATGGTAAAATTAGTTTAGATAATGCTTACGATGTGGGCATGGGAGCGTGGGATAAATATGTGGTGGCTTATGGTTATCAAGAATACCCCGATGCCATTACCGAACAACAAGCGTTAAAACATTTAGTTAGTGATGCTAGGGCTAAAGGGTTCAAGTATCAGTCCGACCCAGACGCTCGTCAGTCTCATGCAGCCAATGTAGAAGGGCACCTTTGGGACAATGGCGCAGACCCTGTGAGAGAGCTAACTCGGATCAGCGAAGTGCGCAAAGTGGCTATAGCAAACTTTGGTCTTAAAACCATTAAAACCGGTGCCACACTGTCTTCTTTGGAGGAAATTTTTGCTCCTATTTATTTGTTTCATCGTTATCAGTTAGATGCGGTTGCTAAGTTAATTGGTGGGGTGAACTACGAGTACGAATCAAAAGGTGATTATTCAGTTGCTAAGGGTGTCAAAGTCATTTCTGCTAAACAGCAAAAAGATGCCCTCACGGCCATGTTAAATACCCTGCAGAGTGATTTTTTGAGTATTCCTGAGTCTGTGGTTCAATTGATTACTCCAAAAGCTTATGGTGAAAGCCGCAATCGCGAAAGTTTCAAAGGGCGAACCGGGCATACATTTGACCCCATTAGCGCCGCAGAATCTGCCGCAGGTTACAGTCTTAACCTATTATTACAAGCTGAACGTTTAAACCGTATTGCGCAACAAAAACACCAGTTAAAAGGCGTACCTGATTTGGCGTATTTATTGACTGAACTGTTTAAACTGACCATAAAAGACGGTATCGACAGAGACTACCCGCAGCTGAGTAAACGGATCAATTATTTAGTGTTAGATCAAGTGGTACAAGCCATGCAACAGAAAAAATTGGCACCTGAAGCTCGGGGCGAAATGGCATTACAGTTGATTGATTTACACAAGTGGTTAAAAAATAAAAAGCGCAATGCTCACAACGAAGTAATGGCTCGTCAGTTGGAACAGTATTGGCGTCTAGGTAAATGGCATACGCAGTTTACATTAAAACCTTTACCGCCGGGCTCACCAATTTAATTGCTTGCCCCAAATTCGGTCAGTATGGTTAATGATACCCCAACCTTGCATTGCGTAAAATGCGCTCAGCCCAGTCTCCTCAAGCAAGGAGAAAAAGCCTTTAGATGCAGTTTATGTGGCTTTGTGTATTTTCATAATGTCGCTGCTGCAGTTAGCGGGGTGATTGTTTGTGACCAACAAATGTTACTGGTGCAAAGGGCACAACGGCCATCCAAGGGAAAGTTAGACTTCCCTGGAGGCTTTGTTGATTACAACGAATCAAATGAGCAGGCGTTAACACGAGAGTTACTAGAAGAATTACAGCTGCCCATTGACAACATGCGGTACCTTTTTTCTTACCCGAATCGTTACCTTTACCAAGATGTGCTCTATTACACTTCAGACAGCTTTTTTGAGATCCATCTAACCACTAAACCTGCTTTAGTTTTGCAGCAAGATGAAGTGAGTCGTTATCTTTGGTTGGATATGTCGACTGTCAATGCTAATGAGCTTGCCTTTGCATCAGGGCAAAATGCATTGAGGGCGTATTTAAGAGGAAATAATTATGATAGGCGAGGGGGGATGACAAAAAAGTGAGCATGAAAATCAAGTCTTATACCCACTTTTTGTTTTTAAAAATGACGCTATCTAACCACGATAACCAAAGAATTCATTATTTATAATTTCTTGTGCTACACCTTCAGGTAAATCTCTTTTCCAATCACCTTTACCACTTGAAATTTGTTGTAGGATGTTACGGGAATAGATATTCAATAATGCTGGATCACTGCATTCGATACCATGTAAAAAGCCGTTTTCTAGTAAATGACGGTACAAAAAGCGTAAATGCTCAGGCACTTTCACATCTGTAAATTCTGTTAATTGACCATCTGTATCTGTTTCTGGGTAGATAAATATACGCGTATTGTCAGGAAACAGTTTACCAAAACCTTCTAATATTCCGCCTTCTACACCTCGGTAGAATTTCTCATCGAATATCTGCTTAACATTCACCATACCCATCACTATACCTATTTGTAATTGGGTAAATTGACGGAAGTAGGCTCTGAGAGAGAAGTAACGGGTGTAATCCGAGATCATTACGTTATAACCAAGGGAATTGAGTAGTTGTACTCTTGCCACAATGTCACTTTCTGGCACTTTCGCATCGTTACCGTGGGCATCGTTAAGAGATATTTCAGCTATCGCAATCGTGTTGCTTGGGTCGACTCCGGGCAGTTCAGAAAAAGAATTTTGTCCCTGCTCAATCATGTCTACATTTAATTTGGTGACTGGGCGGAATGAGCCTCGAATAGTAAGTATATTTTTTTTGTATAACATCTCAGCTGGCACCGCCACACTGCCATCGGGTTTAAACATGATGGCACGGGTTTTCCAACTGCGGATAAGGTGGATGTTTTTAATTCTATTGTCAGCATCTTCAAAGTAAGGACCTTCAAAATCGATTGAGTCAATTTCAATGCGATCAGCTTTCATGCCATCAGTTAATGAATCAATAATTTGTTTAGGGTTTTCAAAATAATGGTAAGCGGCGTAGATAAGGTTGACGCCAAGAACACCTAATGCCTGTTGTTGCGCTTCAGCATTGTCGTCAAGCATCCTAACATGCACTGTGATGTTTGAAGGTTTTGCGCCAGGATACATCTGTACGCGCACACCGCACCATGCATGGCATTCGTTTTTACGATTAAAACTTTTTGCCGAAACTGTGGCTGCATAGGCAAAATAACGCGACGACTTAGAGCGAATGTCACCCACTCGGTCAACCACCAAGTCAAATTCTTGTTCCATCATGGCTTTAACACGTGCTTTACTGACATAGCGGCCGTCATCTTGCACACCGTATATGGCATCTGAAAATTTCATGTCATAGGCAGACATGGTTTTGGCAATGGTACCTGCCGCAGCACCTGCCAAGAAAAACTGTCGGGCGACTTCTTGCCCTGCACCAATTTCCACTATTGTGCCGTATTTCTTTTCATCAAGGTTAATGCGTAACGCTTTTTGGGTCGTTGAGCGGGAACTCACGCTCTTACGAGACTCGGTTTTTTTATCCATGATTTCTCCAAAGGAAGTGGCAAATAGTGGTACAGGGCTATTGTAGCCTTTTTTTGTCAGAGCAAAAATCTAAATTTTCATCATAGTAACGACTAATTCATTGAATAATATGATGAAAATGTTAACGAAAGGTTAATAAATAAGCGTAGAGGTAAATTAACAGAGAAATCTAGACAAGAGCATTGGATAGAGAAAACCACAGCCACAGATAAATAATATCACCATATAGGAAGTATGTTTCGCTAACATAATATAGGTTAAGCGTAAATTTGCCATCACAAGCGTCAAGTGCACAGTAAATTGCTTACTGTCTTCTATCATAGTTGAACGTATTTTTTTGTCCGTAGAACTATGCTTTTTGCAAAGGTTTACTGCATTAATATAGATAAAAAAATGTCTGTTCCCAGCGAAATCAACTTGTTATCTTTTAAGATTAATTTGTTACTTAATTCGTTTAATAGCATGAAAGTCTAAAATGTTTTGTTCTGGACTGTTCTCAATCTCGATCACCGATTTAAAGCGGGTACATACAATAAACAGTAAACAACTAAACATTAAGCCAATCACTATGGCACCTACCCACTGGATTTGTAAAAAATCTAGAGTGAACAATAAGGTTAGGCCACTTAAAACCAAAAGGTTGCCCATAAAATAGGGGACCTTACCAATACGGGTGATGGTTAAGTTTAAGTTGTCGCTGTATAGGCGTATCAAGGAGTCCAAAGAATTGATTACAAAGAGTATGCCTACGGTCACCATAAAGCCATTCAACCAGCCTGCAATACTTAACTCGTTGAGGTGATAATAATACAGACCTACAAACCATATGGCGATCGGGATAGAAGGAAATATCAACATGGCTAAAAATATTTGATAAGTGCGCAACCCACCAACAAAACGTGCGGTAAATTGACCAATCATAATGCTCCAAGCAAACCACCAATATAGATAGAATTCATGATAAGCATTAAGGGGTAAAACAAATTGCTCAATATTCGAAAAGTAGCCGCCCAATAAGGTAAAGGTGTGTAAAAACTCGCTGACATTGCCTTGGTCTGTCAACAATGCTCCTGACCAGATTAAAGCAATCAGCGCAAAGAATAACCAAGTACTAGCAAGGCTAAGTAAACGTACATAACGGATATCGGTGCTCGAATAAACGGCAGCCGCTATTACAATTAACACAATCAAAGAGAAACTGGCGGTGAGTGCGCCTTCATCAGCAAGCTGGGGAATATACCAAGGTAAATTACTTAATAATAAATAAGCGGTAAATGCACAGGTGCCGATTATGACTAAGTTATTGATAAATTTGATGATCGGGATAGAAAAAAACTGAACTTTAGGCTCAATAATGCAAAAGTAAAAGCAGGTTAAAAAATAGAAACCCCAAATCAAAAACGCCCAGTAGCCAAATTCAATCGCTAAGGGGTTAGTAAACGCATACTCTGGGCTGGTAGCAATGTCTGCGTAGCCAGCAAACTCGGTTAAGGGAAACATTATCAGCCCTACATCTAACCCAGAGGTAAACAAAATAGCAATAAAGGTATAAGTGCTTACCGGCGTTACACCGATACAACGTACATTTCCCCATTTAAATAAAATGCAGCCAATGCAAAAAAAAGTGAATAAGATGCCTGCTGATAACCAAATCGTCATAGTACAACCGAAAAAAGTACAACCGAAAAATATGTGATAGCTTAGCCCTTATTATTGTCGTTTAGGTTGGTTAGCTCGTTGTTGAACTTGCCATTGTGGATCCCCAGTTACCTTCACTTTTTCTGGAGACAGTGTTTGACCTCTTATGATGTCGGCTGCGCGCTCTGCCAACATAATGGTTGGCGCGTTTAAATTACCATTAGGAATGGTCGGAAAAATCGACGAGTCCACCACACGTAAACCGTGAATGCCATGTACTTTTGTTTCTGGGTCAACCACAGACAGGTCATCTGTACCCATCTTACATGAACAGCTTGGGTGATAGGCACTTTCGACTGATTCACGGACAAAGACATCAATCTGTGCATCACTTTGAATATGCATCCCAGGTTGAATCTCTTCTCCTCGATAGTTATCAAGAGCAGGTTGATTGATAATTTCACGCGTTAACCTAACGCAGTCTCTAAACCCTTGGATATCATCCTGATGTTGCAAATAATTGAAGCTGATTTGGGGCGCGACATCTGGTTGTGAAGATACCACCTTGATGCGCCCCCGGCTTTTTGGCTTGTTATGACCGATATGCACTTGAAAACCGTGTCCAGCGAACGCTTCTTTACCATCGTAGCGCATCGCGGCAGGCAAAAAGTGATACTGCAAGTCAGGCCATTGAACCCCCGCTTTTGAACGAATAAAGCCACAGGATTCAAAATGATTAGTGGCACCCAAACCGTCTTTGTTCAAAATCCAGCGCACTCCAATTTTGAGCTTACTCCACCAGTTTAGTTGCCCATTTAGAGTAATAGGCTGTGTGCATTTGAATTGAAAATAGAACTCCAGGTGGTCTTGCAGATTTTCACCTACGCCGTTTAGTTCATGCAGACATTCAATACCTGCTTTATCCAATACCTCTTTAGAGCCAATGCCAGAGAGTTGCAAGAGGTGCGGAGAGCCTATAGAGCCAGCACTTAAAATCACTTCTTTATTAACTTTGATGTCATGAGTCTGATTTTTATGAGCAAAACGTACCCCAATTGCTGTTTTATCTTCAAGCAGCACTTTATGTACTAGGGCATGGGTCACAACAGTTAAGTTGGGGCGCTGCATGGCAGGGCGTAAATACGCATTGGCAGTGGACGCACGGCGGCCATTTTTGACTGTCATATGCATAGGTCCAAAGCCTTCTTGTTGCTCACCGTTATAATCGTCGGTGGCAAAATACCCGGCATCTGTTCCCGCATCTATAAAGGCTTGATACAGTGGGTTTTGCATTTGATTGCCATTGTTAACGCCAAGTGGTCCTTTTTCACCACGATAATCATCAGCCCCATACGCCCACGTTTCGGCTTTTTTAAAATAAGGCAGACAATGGGAATAATCCCAATCTGTGGCCCCGCTTTGTTGCCATTCATCAAAATCCCTAGCATGACCACGCACATACACCATGCCATTGATTGACGATGAACCGCCTAACACTTTACCTCTAGGGCAATGCATTTTGCGATCATTCAAGTAGGGCTCAGGTTGAGTTTCAAACTGCCAGGCATACTTCTTACTGTTCATGGGGATAGATAAAGCGGTGGGCATTTGAATAAAAATACTTTTGTCACTGCCGCCGGTTTCTAACAACAGCACACTGCTGGATAGGTCTTCGGTTAAACGATTCGCCAGCACACAACCTGCAGAGCCTGCGCCAACAATGATGTAATCATAATCTGCTTGGATATTCATTAGCGGCCTCTAAAACGGACTATCTAGAGGTTGTAATCCGACATATATCGATTTCAACTGAGTAAATTGTTTGAGCGTAGCCAAGCCGTTTTCGCGGCCTATTCCTGACTGCTTATAACCGCCTACCGGCATTTCAACAGGAGATAAACCGTAACTGTTCACCCAACATATACCCGCTTGCATCTGATGAATGACTCGGTGTGCACGGCTAATATCTTGGGTAAATACTCCTGCAGCTAGACCCAGGTGAGTATTGTTAGCACGAGCGATCACTTCGTCTTCATCTTCAAACGTTAGCACTGCCATAACCGGACCAAATATTTCTTCGCGACAAATACTCATATCGTCTTCACAATCAGTAAATACCGTAGGCGCAACAAAATAGCCATCGGGGGCACTTCGGGGGTGCAGTGCCTTTCCTCCGCATAATAAAGTCGCACCTTGTGCTTTACCTTTTTCAATGAAGCTAAGTACAAGGTCTTGATGTTTCTTAGAGATGAGCGCTCCAAAGTTAGTGTTAGGAAGCATAGGGTCACCAGCCACAATATTGGCTTTGATACGGGTATGTAATTTTTCAATAAACACCGGATACATAATTTTCTGTACAAATACCCGAGTGGCATTAGTACAAATCTCTCCTTGAGTGTAAAAATTGCCCAGCATTGCTGCAGATACGGCATTATCAATATCTGCATCATCAAAAATAATTAAAGGTGATTTACCCCCTAGCTCCATCGTCACTTCTTTGAGTGAGCCTGATGCCGCTGCCATCACTTTTTTACCTGTGCCGACTTCGCCAGTAAATGAAACTTTAGCAATATCTGGATGATGACTTAGCCAAGCGCCCACTCTGCCATCACCTTGAATAACGTTAAACACGCCTTGAGGTACACCGGCTTGAATAAAAATTTCAGCCAACTTTAATGCACCCAGTGGCGTTTCTTCCGAAGGTTTAAAAATCATCGCGTTGCCACAGGCAAGGGCAGGGGCCGCTTTCCAGCAGGCTATTTGTAATGGGTAATTCCACGCACCTATGCCAGCGCATACGCCAAGCGGCTCAGGGCGAGTGTAATAAAAATCTGCACCTACTTGCTGTTGATTGCCTTCAATTGCAGGCGCAAGGCCTGCAAAAAATTCAATGGCATCGGCTCCAGATACGACATCTACCACGCTGGCCTCTTGCCATGGTTTACCTGTATCAGCAACCTCAATTACAGCTAACTCATCATTTCTCTCTCTTAACAGGGCAACGGCTTTTAGTAATATTCGGCTGCGCTCTATTCCTGTCATGCTGGACCAAATGCCGAAGCCTTTTTGGGCGCTATCGATAGCACGTTGTTGAATAAAGGCATCCGCCACTTCAACCTGATAAATCACCTGTCCTGTTGCAGGATTGATTACATCAAATTTTTCACCATTTTGATTGCTAAGATACTGGCCATTCACAAAATTTTGATAACAAAGTTCGTGTTGAAATGATGGAGGCATGAATAAACTCACTAGTTAAGGATACGGATAGATCATTGCGCAGGCACTATGCCTGCTCTTGAAAAGGGAATCAATGGCGGTGTTGATAGTGTTGAGCGCAAAGTTTGCAGAAGTTACCCAGCCAGGAATCTAGCTGGGCGATAGAAGTTACCAGTAGTGGTGGTATTAATCTAAAATTGGTATTTCAAACCAATATGTGGCGTTTCGCCAGCGGTATTAAAAGCGGCTAAGTCTTGATAGTTTTGATTGAATAAATTTTCGACTCTGGCAAAGACTGTCAAGCTAGCATTAACCTGATATCGGGCGCTGATATCAAAAACGTGGTAATCTTTTTGAGGTTGTGGGGAACTCGCAAAACTCGTTTCATCTACCACTAGATCAACAAAGTCCTTTACGAACCTGACATTGGCAGACAACGTTAGGTTGTGGACTTGGTAATCAAAACCGATATTAGCCACATTTTTGGGACGTCTAAGACGCTGCTCACCTGACGTATCTTTTGTTTGGTTGTAGGTGTAATTAGCATGAACACGTAAGTCGTCATTGATATTGATGTTGGCAATGAGTTCTACTCCATCAGACGTTGATCCACCTATATCCTGTAAGTAACCAGAAAACCCAGCTAAATCAAAAAAGATACTGTCTTCAATCTGCTGATCAAAATAGATGACTTCAAAACGAGAACCTTGATTTGTATTGAACTCAACAGCAATTTCGTAGCCTTTGGTGGTTTCTTCTTGTAAGGCTGTGGTCGAGGCTGGAGCGAAAGCAAAAGGTCCTTGGTTATATTCTATTTCAAACAAACTGGGTGCCCTAAACCCTGTTCCATACGCACTTCGCAATTTGAGTTCGTCATCACCCAATGCCCAAATATAAGCTGCGCTTACCCGAAAACTAGTATGTTCACCAAAGTCTTCGTTATCATCATGGCGGACTCCCGCCGTGAAATAGAGGCTCTCGATCACCTCGCCTTGGTATTCAAAGTAATAGCCTTTGCTAATGCGGCTTTGGTCAGCAGAAGTTATTTGCTCTTCTCCCCAATCCAGTCCATATACCAACTGGTGCTCTTGGTTAAGTTGGGTATGTCCTAAATATTCCACTCTTTGTAATGTGCCTTTAGTCAAAAAGTCAGAGATACCTTGATTGAAGTTTTCTCGCTCGATAAAGGTTTTAGCAAAGGCTAATTCATGTTGTGAGTTGTCATTAGAAAAATTTAGGTCAGCGCGAACGTTGCTCTGGTTAAATTCACTTTCGCAGTTATTGCTGGCACTGGCACCAAACCCACAATTATCAAATTGGCCCAGACCATGATTGTTTCTCACTACTAAGCCTAACGTTAAATCATCACTGACCTTAAAACCTAATCGTGAGTGTAAAGTGGTGTTCTCGTAACCATCTTTGTCTTGGGTGGCATCGTCTAAACGCGCATTAAACCCATTCGTTTTGTAATCGGAAGCTGCGATATAATAATCGAAGTCGTCATGAGTCGCGCCCATATTGGCTGAAAGGTTTTGTGTGTCATAGCGTCCAAATTCGCCGCTAACGTTACCTGAGAACTGTTCTGTAGGTGAACCGCTGTATATATTGATTATACCGCCAGCATCGGCACCATAAGCCAGACCTTGTGAGCCTCTGAGTATCTCGACTCGAGAGATATTGGCACTTTGTAAATGAGCGAGTTGTGGGCCAACCTGTGTACCCGTTGGGTCGGATATATCCACGCCATCTATGCGAACTAAGGTGCGATAACCTTCTTCACCTCGCACTCGCAAGGCTGTGGTTGAACCTATGCCACCACTATTAGATGCACTAATGGATGGTTGTGTTTTTAATACATCGGTCAAGTTAGCGTAGCCCCGAGCATCAATATCCTGCTGCGTAACTAGAGACACCGACGTCGCAATCTCACGTAGAGGCATGGCTACTCGGCTTGAGACAATTACCAACTTTTCCATCTCATTTTCTTCGTTTGTTTCTTGTGCATATATTGGGCACGCGAAAAGCGCTGTACTAATGGCTAGTGCCAATGATGTGTGTTTCATAAAATCCTCAATCTATTAAATATAACAACGATTGAGAGGGGGATAAAAGAGGATGCTTTACTTAAAACGTGATGAATAGATTCGATATATCACAACCAAATACCATCAATAAACGTTCACAGGGATATGCATTCTAATGAAGCCCGCCGCTCCATTCGTAAAAAAAGCTAATGTCTGAGGCCGGTGTCGGGCTTAAATGCGTATGTCACATTTTACCGTTGCGGGGGCAGCGGTGGATTCGCACATAACATACCAATAGTTAGGCTTACCACACTTCCCGTTTACCTTATCCAGATTGATGTGGTATCAACCGATAAGCACCTAGAATAGCGGCGTGCAAGATACGTTTTGTTCCCTGTAATGTCAATGGTTTAGAACGGGTGGGAGGTGATATTGTCACGTTTCATCAGTAATTTAATCAGCATTATTATGGTGCTAATTTTCAAGAATCAAACCGTTTAAGTTTTATATTCTAAAACTTGGCAGCTTATTCTTTAAGTCCAAGTACCCATAATACTCTGCTTGAGTCCAACATTGACGGGATTGCTTGGTTTTCTGAGTTGGCAGATATGATTAACCACCTTCATCGTAGGGGTAGGAATTTGAATTGTTATTCTGGATTGCCGCTATTTTTTCACTGGCTTAGGCGTTTTTTTATACTACGAGGTTAGACGTCCCAAGGGTGGCCTTAAAGAAGGGCGGCAAGGGTGTCTCTAACAAATATTAGTCTCAAAAACTGTAGCTAAAAGTAACAAGCGTTTAAGCGAAATTAGATGCTTGATTTTATGTGCCTACAAGCGTCAATTAGTGAGGTGGTACACGTTTGTGATCCTCTCATAACGGGGGCGAGAAATAACGACATTTGCCCATGATATAAAGCTTATCCCACTGGCAACATATCATGCCGCCAATCATGCGTTTGCAATAACCAACGTTACCAGTGTCGTCATGTCCATTTTGTTACAACACTTAAAATAGGGTCCTATCTGAACCCTTATCTTTATTGAATAATATGCTTTTGAGTATAAAAAATGAGCGCTTGGTAAAATGTAAGCTAATATCTATACCCTGTAATAGGGATTTAACATGAAAACATTTAACCGAAATCAAATCATGCTGGCGCTGAGTTATATGGCCTATTATGGCTTTACAATGGATGAATCTGAACGCCGTAACGCCGAGACAATCCAGCAATTTTTTAACGAGGCTTTGGATAACTGGTCACCCCTTAATGGCCAATGGCAACTTGCCTGGGGCCCTGCAGTTTTCTCGCTGCCAGGGACAAAATATGATGATGCCTTAATGTATGTAGTGCAGAACACCCTTGATCCAAGTCAATACGTTATCGCCATCCGCGGAACTAATCCCATTTCTATCCCAAACTGGATCATCTGGGATTTTCAGGCCAAGGAGTTAAAGGCTTGGCCCTACGGGAACCCACACCCACTCAAAATGCCGATGCTGTCCGAAAGAGCGGCCTTTGGTTTGATAATATTACAGGGATTGCGGCCCGAAGAAGGAATGCCCGGTTATAAACACACTATATTGGAGTTTTTTAAACAAGCACTACAAAATAATAACAATTTATCAATTTGTACTACTGGGCATAGTCTTGGAGGGGCTCTTGCACCAGTATTAGCGTTATGGTTGAAAGATATTGGGTGGAGATGTACAAATTTCCTGCGTTGCTTTCGCTGGGCCAACACCAGGAAACAATGCTTTCGCAGAGTATTTTAATCAGCGAATGGGCGGCGACTTTACGCGTATTGCTAATTCACTTGATATAGTTCCTTGTGCTTGGGAAACCGACTCACTGCGAGAAGCATTTACCTTATATTTTCCGCCACTTCTACCCACTCCTCCTTTAACAATTTTGTTAAAACACTTGTTGAATAAAAGTAAACATAAGGACTACCTGCAAATCGGAACTGACCCCCTGATCCTCGGTGGTAAAGTCAAACTATTGGCCTTACCTTTTTTAGTGCAGGCGATTTATCAACACGTGCAAGCGTATGCGCAGTTGATGGATATGCAGGATGATATTCCCATTGAGGAATTATTGCCCTTCTCCGACAAACTAAAAGAAGTCCTAGGGCATTTGATCTATCTGTAATGGGATAGCTATTATCAGAAATAACATGAAACTTGGCTATCATTAGCGCACTCAAAAAATTCTAATACTCTGATGCGTTGGTCCTAAATACAGTAAACTGTCGACAATTTACAACCACCCCCCCCAATGCTTTAGCAACTCAATAAGAGGATAATCAAAAAAGTGAGTTAAAAACATTTAAACTTTCAACCAGTCCTTTTCAACGTTTAGGATTGTTGTATTTTATCTTAATCGTTTATTGTGAGCGGATATTTTTGTATGTGAATTTTGCTGTTTCTTGCCGGGAGCTAAAAGTAAATTTATTCGGTTAATGGGCACATTTAAGGTTGATGAAATGAAAAGTATGTCTAAAAAGTGTTTAAAGAGCGGCATTGTTGTTGCCATTCTTAGTCTTTCTAACATTTCCATAAGTTTAGCTGGTTGGGAAGTGACTTGGATAGACCGATTTGATGAAACTGGTGTTAACTGGAATAATTGGACCCCACAAATTCAAGCAAACTATAATAATGAAGTGCAGTGTTATACCGATGATGATAACTCGGCACAACGAAACTACGAGGTATCTGACGGCACCTTAAAAATTATTGCTCGCAAACAAAATATCAGTTGTCCTGGTTTAGGTGGTGAAAACAAGTCTTGGACCTCGGGTCGCTTGAACAGTAAAGACAAAGCTGAATTTTTATATGGCCGTATTGAAGCGCGGATCCGATTTTCAGAGTTAAAAGGTGGCAGTTGGCCAGCCTTTTGGATGCTTGAAAATAGGATTGCCGAAAACCCTTTCAAAGGAGATAACGATACCATTAATTGGCCTAACCCTGGAGCAGGTGAAATAGATGTCTGGGAATGGTTTAGCAACGATGGTGACCGCTATATCACCAACTTTTTTAATACGGGTAACTGTGGCTCCGATGTCAGGGTGAGTTATCCGGGAGGAGCACCAGACGTATTAGCCTTTCACACCTATGCGATTGAATGGACAGCCGATAATATTAAGTTCTTTTTTAATAATGCTGTGGTAGTAGAGCAAGACTTATCCAATTGTGCACAATATGAAGAACCCATGTTTATTTTACTTAATGTTGCTATGGGTGGAAATTTAGGTGGGACGATTGACCCCCAATTAAATAGTGCAACTATGGAAGTTGACTATGTTGCCCACTGTGTAAAGTCAGATTTAAATGAGTTTCAACAATGTAATGAAAGCACCCCTCTGATTCCTGATGAGGATAATGACGGTGTCAGCACTGAGTTGGATCAATGTCCCAACACACCAGAAGGCACAGTGGTTGACCAAAATGGTTGTGAACTTGTCACTGAGCCTCCAGTCGTTGCCCCTGAACCTCAAGCTATGGCCCAGCAAGTGATTTCCCTTTTCAGTGACAGTTACAGCAACATAGCGAATATTGATTACAATCCTAATTGGCAGCAAGCAACCCAGGTCACGCAAATAGAGATCGCGGGCAACAATATACTCAAATACGCAGGGCTAAATTATCAGGGCACAGACTTTGGTGACAATAAACAAGACGTGAGTAACATGGACTATGTTCATCTAGACTATTGGACTTATAACGCCTCACAGCTTAAGTTTTATTTAGTCAGCCCTGGTCCACGGGAAACCCCTTATGTCATTGATGTAGTGAAACAAGATTGGCAAAGTCTGGTCATTCCGCTGAGTATTTTTTCAGATGTAGATTTATCCAACATATTTCAATTAAAGGTGGAAGGTAATGGTACGGTTTACTTAGATAATATTTATTTCAGTGCAGACTCTGAAATAGCCCCTGATGGGGATATGGATGGTATACAGGACAATGATGATCAGTGTGCTAATACGCCAGCAGGTATTGCGGTAGACAATACAGGCTGCGCCCTAGAGGTGAATATCGCACCTACTGTAAGTTTAATTACCACACAGGGTGGGGTAACTATCTCAAGCGTTAACACAAGTGCTGGCCGTGTCACTATTGAAGCCAATATTGTTGATGCAAATCAAGGTGATGAGCATACTTATGTCTGGACTGTATCTGGGATTGCAGCATTTGAAAATAACGAGAATGCCATCAGCTTTGATGCATTAGGTTTAACAAGTGCACAAATTTCGATTAGGGTAGAAGTATCTGACAATGCACAACCATCACTGGGTGATGAGACATCCATAACACTTTTAGTCGTGACACCTTCTTCTCAAGTAATGCCTGATAGTCAGGGTAATGATGGGGGGGGCGGCAGTATCAATTTATTTTTGTTATTTGGCTTAAGTTTGTTGCACGCAACAAGACTTATATCTAAAAGAATTAGAGCCTGAGCCATAATGGAACGGCTACATGTTGGTAACATCATTCAGGGATCACAGTATCAGTCAATTATTTAATCAAAATCCCCTAATGCCTCTTATTTGCTGACACATCAAACTTATTTCGTTCAGTATGCGGTTAGTCAGCGAGTGAGCCTGATTAGTGGGAGTGCATGATAAACTCATCTTTTATCGCCGATACATTTGACATTGTTACCATTCAAGTTCATTTGACGGATTTTCAATATCAAAATCGATATTTATTTTACTCCAACGTGGAGTGAAACGATAATGCCCCTTTCATCTCTACCACGGTTCTATAAGGGCCGTTACGTAGTTGCTTAAAGTCAAAAACTGTTTTAAAGCGGACAAATAATGATACCGATATATTATCGGATTATTTCGCTAATCATCTGCAAATTATAGGTGAAATTAATTTTAGTCTTAGGGCACGTTTGCCATAATTGTCATTCGAGGTTTCTGAATTTTTACTGCACCTGTCAACTTTGCAACCGTTCGCGTGTCCTGATTTCATCGCTTGCTACGATCCAAAAGTAACATTTCATCATCTTTGCACCTAAGCGCTCACGTAGAATAATTGTCAGTATTACTTAATCATTTTAGTGTTTATTAAAGAGGTAAAAAAAACATTAGATTAACATGGCTGTGATGTCTATCACGCTACTGATCGATAAAACAAAAAATCACCTTTAAATTCTCTTCATTAAATGCTGGTTAAAAGGCTAAATTTTTACTTGTGTATCCGCTTCGTCTCCCCATGCAACCATCTAAACGTTTAAGTGTTGTGAGTCCAACAGATATGTATACATTCTTTGTTAAAATTTTGTAAATGCTTTGATTCAGGCGAGTAAATAGATAATATACGTTAAAGGTATTTTCTTAGTTTTAGTTTAAAAAATTTATTGCGCTATCTACAGTAAATTGTGAACACGGTTTTTGGGAATACTCCCATTTTTTAAAGGAAAAGTTATGAAGTTTAAATTTAATACTTACCTACTTACAAGGTTATTGATAATAGGCGGTTTAGTTTCAACTCTAGCCGCTTGTGGCAGTGACAATGATGAGCCGATTATTACTCCAACTCCTCCTGTGGCTAACACTGCACCGAGCATCACTTCAACCAGTGTTGATAATGTAGAAGAAGGCAGTGCCTATTCTTACACATTTACTGCGACTGATGCTGAAGGTGATGCACTAACTTACAGTGCTACCACCTTACCCACATGGTTGGCATTTGATGCTGCAACAGGTGCCTTAACCGGCACACCAACTACAGCAGATGTTGGAGACTACACGGTTACCCTAGAAGTAACTGACAGTCAATTAAGTGATAGTGAAACATTCACAATTACTGTTAGCGCTTTGCCTGTCGTTAATACGCCGCCCACTATTACCAGTGACGCTGTCGTAACAGGTACCGTTGGTGTTGCTTATTCCTATATGCTGACGGCGACAGACGTTGACAATGATGACACCTTAGATTTGTCTTCGGTTACCTTACCAACGTGGGGAGACTTTGATGCATCAACTGGTATTCTATCTGGAATACCTGATATGGCAGATAGCTATGACGTTGAATTAATGGTTAGTGACGGTACTGATGCAGTTAGTCAAACTTTTACCATTGTAATTTCTGCGGCCGCGCCCGATGCTCCTTCAGTTGAATTGGTTATTTTTGAAAATATGGCACTCGCTAAATGGGCGCTATGGGATTGTTGTGCAGGCTCAACACCTTCAGTAGAAACCGATGATGTTGATCACGATCAGGTTGCCGAATTTGATGTGTTAGGTGCTGCAGAAACTGTTCAAGGCTTTACTGCTAGAGATGCTGATGGTGCCATAGGCGGTACTCCTTTTGATGCGTCTGCATTTTCAAGCACTGGCACACTCAGTTTTGAGATGAAAGTTGTTACTGCTCCAGCAGTCGGTACGCCATGGATCTTAAAATTAGAATCTGTAGGTGCTGCCACTAATACTGGAGATCTTAATCTAAATAGCAGCAACGAAGGCGCAGAGCCGGTTGTTGGTCAATGGCAAACTTATACCTTTAATTTATCTGCTTTAGCGGCTGCAGGTTTAGATCTTAGTGCTATTGATGTAGTCATGATATTCCCAGCTTGGGGACAAGGCGCAGGCGCGGTTTACCGTGTTGATAATGTCATGGTGTTAAACGCTGCAGGTATGCCAGATCCGGATCCAGAACCAGCAGCCGTAGTACTTAGCGTATTTGAAAATATGGCACTAGCTGAATGGGCGCTGTGGGATTGTTGTGCAGGCTCAACACCTTCAGTAGAAACTGATGATGACGATCATGATCAAGTTGCCGAATTTGATGTGTTAGGTGCAGCAGAAACAGTTCAAGGCTTTACTGCTAGAGATGCTGATGGTGCTGTAGGTGGTACACCTTTTAATGCCTCTGCATATGCAAGCACTGGCACACTCAGTTTTGAAATGAAAGTTGTTACTGCTCCAGCAGCCGGTACGCCATGGATCTTAAAATTAGAATCTGTAGGTGCTGCCACTGATACTGGAGATCTTAATCTAAATAGCAGCAACGAAGGCGCAGAGCCGGTTGTTGGCCAATGGCAGACTTATACCTTTAGTTTATCTGCTTTAGCGGCTGCAGGCTTAGACCTAAGCGCTATTGATGTAATTATGGTATTCCCAGCATGGGGACAGGGCGCAGGCGCGGTTTACCGTGTTGATAATGTCATGATAGTAAACGCTGCAGGTATGCCAGATCCGGATCCAGAGCCTAATCCAGTTCCAACTAATAAAGTACTTACAGTTTTTGAAAACATGGCGCTAGGTGAATGGGCATTGTGGGATTGTTGTGCAGGCTCAACGCCTTCAGTGGAAACTGATGATGTTGATCATGATCAAGTTGCCGAATTTGATGTGTTAGGTGCAGCTGAAACTGTCCAAGGCTTTACCGCACGTGAAGCCGACGGTGCCATAGGCGGTACTCCTTTTGATGCGTCTGCATTTTCAAGCACTGGCACACTCAGTTTTGAGATGAAAGTTGTTACTGCTCCAGCAGCCGGTACGCCATGGATCTTAAAATTAGAATCTGTAGGTGCTGCCACTAATACTGGAGATCTTAATCTAAATAGCAGCAACGAAGGCGCAGAGCCGGTTGTTGGTCAATGGCAAACTTATACCTTTAATTTATCTGCTTTAGCGGCTGCAGGTTTAGATCTTAGTGCTATTGATTTAGTTATGATATTCCCAGCTTGGGGACAAGGCGCAGGCGCAGTATATCGTGTCGATAATTTATACGTATACTCTGACGGCGCTGGTGCGGGCAATAACGAAGCGGGCGGTAATCCTGTAGTTGGCATTACTGATATCGGTAATTACGGTTTTGTTAGTAACGGTGGTTTTGAGAGTGGTGATCTTGATAGTTGGCTTGCCGAAGGTGCTGGCGATATTTCTGCCATGCAGGATGACATGGATACCTGGTTAGCAAAAATAGTGGCAGCAGAAGCTCAAAATCCATCTATCAAGCAATCAAAAATTGGTGAAGGTGTTATCACTAATGGACAAGCGTTAACCGTTTCATTTGATATGAAGGGTACCGCGGGACCTGGCGGTGTAGTGAATGCATTACTTTTCACTGAAGCATCAACAGGTGTCAGTAAAACAGATAACCTTATGACTGTCGTTCCTACTGAGGAATGGCAAAATTATAGTTTTGACGTTACCGCCGGTGACAACACAGAATGGGGGGTAACGTTATTACTACAACCTGCTTGTGGCGCGGTTGAAGGTTGTCAAGTAACAGCTTATTTTGACAATGTCAGTATTACTACTCAGTAATTATGTAATGGTACCTAAGCTTACTGTGTAATTAATCTGACTTTAAAAAGGGTTTACAATGTACATTGTAAGCCCTTTTTTGTAGCCGAATTGATGGTATGTCTTGGACCAAAGTTATTGTAAATAAATAATTAATGGAAGGCGGAGACGTTGATTTTTCGTTGACAGAGATAGGAGTGTTTTTAAGAGCAGGCTCTAATTCGTATATCGAATTTTATACCATTGATGGTGGCAAGTTGTAAATTCTACAAGCGCTGGTGCTGGTGCACCCATTAATATTGAATTGAAAGACCGAGACGCTGAATCATCGGCAGTGTTAAGTGAAGGGCTAAAAACTCAATTAGCTAATTATGTGGCCGTATCAGATATAGAAGACTCTTTGTCTGATGGTAAAGAAAAATTACAACTAGAACCTATGCCAGAAGCGCGATTACTAGGGGTAGATTTGAACCAGGTGGCTTGGTAAGTCAGGCAAGCTGTTTTTGGTATTTTGTTCGCTACCTTCATTACGTTGTTTGTTGTGCCATTAAACTACTTGATACTAGAGAATATAAAGGGTTATTTCAGTCGTTATTTTCGGTATATGAAATCATTACGTCCAAGTAAATCTAAGTATGGGCAGACAACAGGTAATATTCTGGTTTGTTCACTTTAAATTAGCTTTAGCCAGCTCTTAGCCAGAACCTTGCCAGACTTTAGCCATCTTATTAATGTAGTCGATTATTGAAGGTTTTTACCGATCATTCGTTTGGCTTGTTCAACAATCAGCTCGCATGAGGGTAACACTTCGAAACTGGCTAAACCAAGTGGGATAAAACTATCATGGGCAGTCAGTCGTTCAATTTTTCGACTGGAATGATCTATATCATGTTCAATTAATAAGGTGATTAACGCTTCGCTAATGGATCCCGTTTTACGACACTCATCTACTATCAGCACATTCTTTATATCGCCAATAACCGTAATAATGGCCGTTTCATCCAGTGGGGCAAGCCAACGTAAATCAATGACAGTGCAATGAATCCCTGACTCAGCGAGTCGTTTTTCAGCTTGGCGACTCAAATAATAACCGTTGCCATAACTGATAATACACACATCCTGACCGGTGCCAAAACACCCTAGTTGCCCTGTTTTAATGGGGTGTGCATCACTGGGTTGCACATAATCAAAGGTCCAAAGTGCATCACCTTCTTGATGTAGATCTTTTTTCATATACAGCGCGATAGGCTCAATAAAAATAACCACTCGTTGCTCTTCTTGAGCCAACCTGACGGATTCTCTGAGCATGTCGACTGCATCGGCGCCGTTTGAAGGACTCGCAATGATTAATCCAGGAATATCACGAAATACCGCGAAGGAATTGTCGTTGTGAAAATGCCCACCAAATCCACGCTGGTAAGCTAAGCCTGCGACTCTTATCACCATCGGATTACTGAATTGCCCATTAGAAAAGAAGGGCAGGGTGGCCGCCTCACCGCGTATTTGGTCTTCGGCATTATGCACGTAAGCTAAAAACTGAATTTCTGGCATCGGTAAAAACCCATTGTGAGCTAAACCTATTGCCATGCCCAAAATCGACTGTTCGTCGAGTAAGGTATTGATGATCCTTTGCGGCCCAAATGTATCTGCTAGTTTACTGGTGACGTTATATACACCGCCTTTTTTGCCAATATCTTCACCACACATCACAATATTTTGCTGCTGTGCCATTAAATCGAACATGGTCCAATTTAACAATTTAGCGAGGTGTTGTTTCTTAGGGAGATTGTGTTTTTCATGACTGAATAATTCGCAGCGTTGGGTATTCGATACGTTACTGAGATAAGCCTTATCTAACTTAGGGGGGATAATACTGTGTTTGATTTTCTCAGCACAGGTGAGTTTGGGGTGAGTGATCACTTGTTGACTGATGTCTGCCACAGACTTTTCTACGGTTTGATATAAATCAATAATTTGCTGGCCATCTAGGCAGTTGTGTTTCAACAATAACGCGGCACTAAACAACAAGGGATCATGGGCTTCAGTATCTTCAATATATTCGTTACTGCGATAAGTAAATTCTGAGTCTGAACCAGCATGTCCCAGTAAACGCACGGTTCTCATATGTAAAAAAACTGGCTTACGTTGTTTTCGGGCAATCTCTACCGCTTGTTGAGTTTTGTGGAAGGTGTCGAGTAGATCTAATCCGTCACACTGAATATAATGCAGCCCCGCTCTATGTTCAAAATTTGCCTGCACCCAACCTTTAGGTGTAGCGGTAGAGATACCAATGCCATTATCTTCACATATAAATACGATAGGGATAGGCACTGACTGATACGCAGCCCAAGCCGCAGCGTTAATGGCACCTTGTGCTGTGGAGTGATTAGACGAGGCATCACCAAAATTACACACTACAACGCCGTCTTTTTCCAAGACATTATCTACCGCTACCTTCCGCGACAGGCTAATGCTGAAAGCCGTACCTACGGCTTTAGGTAAGTGTGATGCAATGGTGCTGGTTTGTGGTGGAATAAACAGACTCTTACTGCCTAATACTTTGTGCCGGCCCCCAGAAATGGGATCATCCGAGGACGCAGCAAAACTCAGTAACATATCGTACACAGGTGTTTGCCCTGGCACTTGTTTAGATCTCTGAATGACAAAAGCCGCGCTTCTGTAATGCAAAAAAGCCATATCATTAGGCCGAAAAGCTAATGCACAAGCCGCGTTACCTTCATGGCCTGCACTACCAATAGTATAAAAACTTTGCCCTTTTTTTTGCATCACCCGTGACTGAAAGTCCAGATGACGACTCATCACTTGTGATTCAAATAAGTCTATTAATTGTGTATGTGACAAACCCACTTCAGCTGGCGTAAATGAAGCACTAACAACAGGTAACGAATCAGACTCTATGGCCTCAATAATCTGTTGTTTAACCTTAATATTACGATCTTGCATCATGCTGTAACTCCTTAAATATACGTCTAAGAAAATACCAGTAAGCCAGACTTTGCTCAGCCTAGGTTAAGAGTTTTCAAATCATAAGGATTATTTAGCTAAAGGAATAATATTAATAATCTTTATTTGTTATAGTTTTTACCTATATTAAATATAAGAGCAACCAACGTGGATTTACGTACGTTAGAATATTTTGTGACTATCTACGAAAGTGGAAGCTTAAGCGCAGCGTCAAAAAAGAAATTTATCGCCCAACCATCCATATCAGCCTCGTTGAAACATTTAGAACACAGTTTATCAACCCACTTATTTGTTCGCCATGCTAGAGGCGTTCAGGCTACCCATGCAGGTCAACAGCTTTATCCTTTAGCCAAGCAATTATTAGAGCAAGCAGCGGTTATTCGAAATGTTTTTAACACAGACACCACAAAAACACCTTTTAGGTTAGGGTTGATAAAAGGTTTAGGCGTGGCACGAATGAGCGATTTGTTAGGTCGCTTTACCCGTTCAGTTGACGCCTTAGAGCTCACATTAGTTTCTCAGGGTGAACCATGCCAAGCACGGATCATTAACCGTGACTTACAACTAAACAACGAACAGTTTGTGCCTATGTGGCAGGAGGAATATCAATTAGCTATTCCACTGGGTCATGGGTTAAGTTTATTCGACAGCGTTAATATTATGGATTTGCAGGATGTTGCTTTTGTACAACGAAGCCCTTGTGAAGGTTGGACTTATTTAACAAAAGCACTGAATGATGCAAATGTTAGAGTAGACATTAGAGCAAAAATTCAAACCATCGAGTACGCTTTAGGTCTTGTGAAAGCCGGTTTAGGCTGTGCTTTTATTCCGGTATCTGAGGTTATTGTCAAAGACAAACATATTGCCTTTAAATCGATAAGAGACTTGTCTATTTCAAGAGAGATTGGTCTAGGTTATACCCATGTGTCTGATACGATTAGAGTGTTGCAAGCCTTAGTCAGTCATCATTGAGAGTAGTTATTTTTCATGAATAATTTCAACTTTCCGAAATTTTTAGTTTATTGATACGGATCGTAGCAAACATACAAGTCCTAGTTTTGTGCTGCATCGCTTATATTTATCCGCAATTATCACTCTGACGTTAAAAATTAAGATCCCAAAATAAATTAATATTTACTCGTTTTATACCAGTAACCGGATAATTGAAATCATGTAAAATAAATGTTAAATCTCAAAAAAATCATTTATTTTGAAATTATCGTTTTTTGTTTTTATTGAATACATATTTGTTGTATATGAATGAGTCTGGGCAAAACCCTGTTGTATGCCACCATTAAATTTCAGGAGTATCTGTCCATGTTTTACCTGCTGTATGTGAGTTCTGCCGTTAAGCTAATGGATAATGATGAACTTTTGAAACTTCATAAGCTGAGTCAAAAAAATAACGAAAAATCTGAAATAACTGGAATGCTATTGTATCAAGAAGGAAATTTCATGCAGATTATTGAAGGTAAGAAAGAACATGTTCTTGAATTGTATGACAAAGTAGCGATGGATAAGCGTCACAAAGATATTTATAAGATAATGAGTGGCCCAATAAATAAACGAAACTTTAACGACTGGTCAATGGGTTTCTGTAATATGAATGAAACAGGGTACTACTCAAACTATGAAGCGTTTATCCAAGAAAATATTAGGCTAAGAACATTTGAATACGATTCGCAGTCAGCTTATAATTTTATCGTTAAATTTAATGAGACAAATCGATAGGGTGACAGTAAAGACGACTACCACATAATAGTGGATGCTTTATTTCAGCTTTATCAACTTCACATTGGCTACTTTTAAACCTGCCCCTAACTATTTTAGCTCCCCATATTCCGCAAATTCAACGTTGATTAATCAAGATTCAAAAGTTTAATGTCTAATGGCTATGTCATCATCAAAGGGCTGTTCACTCAATCACCCAATCACCCAGATTCAATCTATCTTCATTTAGTTTTTTTAGGCTTTTCTTGGCTTTTCTTTGAGGTTGGCTATAATTCATTCAATTGATTGTGCTGATTAATTATTTTTATTTATAGCAAATACCTCGTTAAATAACGGATTAAAGCGGGTGAATTATGGACAGATACTCAGAACATGTTTTACCAGATAAGGCCATACAAACTGTTTGTGTTGGCGGTGTATTTATCATAGATAAACGTGTGGGTTATGATAGAAGATACAAGATGTTTAAATGTCCAAAAGAATATGATCGTAGACTCTATTACTGGGCCAAAAATTTTAAGCGCCGGCGTCAGTCTATTGATATTGTTGTTTAAATATAAAACCAATCACTTATGGTGGTCGGCTTTATATTCTATTTTTGAGCTTGATAAAATTGCCGTGCCGCATCAATCTGTTCACATAGGATAACCATTTCATCTAGCATACGCGTGGTCATACGATGGGTTTTGTCAGCATTGGGATGAAAAATAAAATTGTTTTTTACCGCTGGAATATGTGGCCATTGAGACCAACTTAGCCCATCAGGGCTATCGGCACTATGCTGAGCTGGCTGGATTATAATTTGGGGTAAGCTAACTAATGCTTGTTCTAGACCAATAGACGGGTAATCGTCTTGAGCATTAGCAAATGGGTTGCTGGCTCCGCAAAGCTCGATTTGTTGTTGTGGCCATGCTTTGTTTGCCACCGTGCGCAAGGGCCGTGACCATAATTCATAAAACACACTGACTTTGCTTTTGTTGCTGTAGGTGTTTCTTAATGTTTGAAGCTTTTTCGTATATTCTGCGGCTATAGTATTAGCCTCTGCCTCTCGACCTGTAATCTTACCCAGCATGATTAATTCGTTCGCCACATCTTCTAAGGTTTGTGGGTCAGAGTAAATCACCTTGAGTTGATATTTTTCGAGTCGGGCTAAATCATCCATTGGGTTACCCGTTTTCCAAGCAATGATCAGGTCAGGTTTAAGTTGAATGATTTTTTCAATTTGTAAACGTGCATAATTACCTACTCGTAAAATATCTTCAGCGGCATTTGGGTAGTCAGCATGGGCGGTGGTGCCGATGATTTGGTGTCCCGCGCCTATGGCATATAAAGACTCCACTATATGCGGAGCAAGAGCAATAATCCGTTTTTTTTGTGGTGAGTCATCACTAGCACCACTGGCCTCGGAATAATTGGTATGTACACCAATCAAAACCAATAATATTACACTTAAATAACGGCTTGCTGTCAGACTCACCAATCAATGCCTTGTTGTGCTTTGATACCATTGTCGAAAGCATGTTTGACGGGTCTGACTTCGCTGACTGTATCAGCCATTTCGATGATAGAGCGATGACAAGCACGGCCGGTGACCACAACGTGTTGATCTTTTGGTCTGGCGGTTAACGCAGCCAGTACTTCATCTAAATCAATGTATTTGTAAGTGATCATGTAGGTGATTTCATCTAAAAGCACCACATCAATAGCGGGGTCTTGCAGTAATTTTTTGCTGTGTTCCCAAGCAGCTTGTGCTGCTATTTTATCGGTGTCTTTGTCTTGGGTCTCCCAAGTAAAACCGGTACCCATTACATGAAATTCTACACCATTTTTTTCTAATAAATTACGTTCACCACACTCCCAGCCACCTTTGACATACTGCACGACTGACGCTTTTAATCCGTGTCCAACTGCTCGGGCAACGGTACCAAAACCTGAGGTGGATTTGCCTTTGCCGTTACCGGTTAACACCAGCAGTAACCCTTTATCTTCTTGAGCCGCTGCGATACGTTCATCTACCTTGGCTTTTTGTTCTTGCATACGCGCCTTGTGGCGGTCGTTATCTTTTTCATCAGTCATGGTTTTACTCTTTGTTTGTTTGTTTGTTTGTATGTATGTATGTTTGTTCAGTGATAAATGTGTGTATTTTTTGCCAGTCTAAATGTGTCATACAGGCATCGGCTAGACGGTCTAATTCATATTCTTGATGGCTAACATAGCTGTCGACTTCGTCTGTATTTACTCCGGCCCAAGCGATAATCTGCTGCAACGCTTCAGGTGAGTCGAACATGCCGTGTAAATAACTGCCTGCCACTTGGTTATCTGCGCTGACACAGCCCTCAAGTTGCCCTTTTTCTAATTGCTTGTCGTCTAATTGTCCTTTGCCTAGTTGCCCATCATCTAATAGTGCAAAAGCGTTAAAACCAGTTTCTCGTTCAGTGTGTCCAACATGTATTTGATAGCCTGAGATTAACACTTCGATATCATTATTGTGAACGTCTGCTTGTAATATTAATCTACCCTTGCTGAGAGTCAGCTGTTTTTCAATCTGCAGTGTGGTGCTTATAGGCAAGTATCCCAGTCCATTAGACGAGCCCATTGTACCTTCAATGCCTGTTGGGTCGTGGATGGTTTGCCCCAACATTTGATAACCGCCACAAATTCCTAATACTTTGCCACCGTAACGCAAGTGTTTGGCAATATCCTTGTCCCAGCTAAGTTTGCGAAGCAATTCTATATCTGCTCTGACATGTTTACTGCCAGGTAAAATAATAAGATCAGCTGCGGGTATATTTTGGCCTTGGCGCACAAAGGTCAGTTCAATTTGAGGGTGAGTCCGCAACATATCAAAGTCGGTATGATTGCTGATCCGTGAGAAAACAGGTACCGCAATACGCAAACGTATATCGTCTTGGTCAATCGTTTGGTTGGCTTGAATGGCGTCTTCTTCAGCCAATTGTAAGTCCATTAAATAGGGCAAGACCCCTAAAACCGGTTTATGGGTGCGTTGTTCTAACCAGTCTAAACCACTTTGTAATAACGCAATATCACCACGAAATTTATTGATCACAAAACCTACCACGCGGTTTTGTTCACTTGGGGAAAGTAAGTCTAAGGTGCCAACTAAATGAGCAAACACACCGCCTTTGTCAATATCTGCCACGATGATCACAGGACAATCAACCGCTTCGGCAAACCCCATATTAGCAATGTCGCCCTCGCGTAAGTTGATTTCCGCTGGGCTACCCGCTCCTTCAACCATAACGACCTGATACTGCTTAGATAAACGCAGGTGGGAGTCTAGCACCGCTTGCATCGCTATTTTTTTGTAATCATGATAAGCCTGAGCCTGCATATTACTGATGGCTTTACCGTGAATAATCACCTGAGCACCGGTATCGCTGCTTGGCTTCAGTAATATTGGGTTCATGTCTACATGAGGCGCTACACCTGCAGCTTGTGCTTGTAACGCTTGGGCACGACCTATTTCACCTCCGTCGGCGGTCACCGCACTATTTAATGCCATATTTTGTGGTTTAAATGGCGCGACTTGATACCCCAAACGTTTTAAACAACGACAAAACCCAGCCACCAACACACTTTTACCTGCATCGGATGTTGTGCCTTGTATCATTAAAGTGGCGGCTTGGGTGTTGGTCATTTTTTATTCAAAATCTGCTTGCCCAAAGTCTGCTGGTAGGCCAATAAAAACCACACTCGGTTTAGCGTCTGGGTAGGCAGGAATAACGATACGGGTCAAACTGGCATGACCTATTTGTAATTGGCTATACCATTCCCCTGATCGCCAGTCTGTGGGCAGGATGTGGGCCAATATTTGCCTGATAACACCACCGTGGCATACCACTAAGTTGTTTTGTCCTTTGTGTTGTTTGCACAGTGACTGCCAACTTGCTACGACCCTATTATGAAAGGTTTCCAGTGACTCTCCCTGAGGCGGCGTATTATGGTCGGGATCTTGCCAGAACGAGGTCATTAATGGCCATTGCTGGGAATGGTCGTCAAACTCAATTCCGTCCCACTCGCCAAAATCACATTCTTGCATACCTGATTCAATCTGTAATGTTAGTCGATGGTCGGAGGCCAGCTCTTTGGCAAAATCACGGCATCGTCTTAGAGGTGAGCTAATGATATTGTCTAAATTATGAAGGCGATTAGTCTGCTGAAACATCTGTTGCCAGCCATCACGACTTAAAGCCACATCTGTTCGACCATATAAAGCCGCAGGTCCGTCTATTTGTCCATGGCGCACTAGATTGAATTGAGTGTCGTTTGACTTATTAATATCGTCTGTCATGTTGATGTGCCTTTTAAGGTCATAGGTAGACCTGCTGCAATGAATGTCACTTTATCCACACGGGCTGCCAAAGCTTGATTTAGCCAGCCTGCTTGGTCGACGAACTGACGGCTGACTTCCCCCATAGGTATAATGCCTAATCCGACCTCGTTGGACACTAAATAGATATCACATTTGCTGGTTTCAAGGGCGTCGAGTAATTCACTAAATAGGATCGTGTAATTTTGTTCGGGGTATTCGAATAAGTGATTGTTTAACCATAAAGTTAAACAATCAATCAACAATATTTGCTTAGGAAAAAATTCGACTTCTGCTAAGAGTAATGTGAGATCTAGTGGAACCTCAGCTAAGCGCCAATGGTCAGGGCGCTCCGCCTCATGATAAGCAATCCTTTGTGCCATTTCAGGATCGCTGGCCGTGGCGGTGGCGACAAACGTAACGGGTAAATTGGTTATTGCGCTTAGTTCTATCACTTGCTCTACAGCAAAACGTGATTTTCCTGAGCGAGCGCCCCCTAATACTAGGTGTATCATTCATTCACTCCTTGCTTCATAAAATGACTTGTATATTTGACAAGATAATTAGGTAAATCAGTAATTCCTGCAGTTGTTGTGCTGCGCCTAGGCAATCTCCAGTGTAACCATTGATATGTTTATTCATCCAAAAACTCAGCCAATATCTCAATATCAAACTACCTACTAACAAATAAATAACAGTCAAAAGTGGTAACAAAATACAAGCGGCGGCTCCCGTTATCACCACAAAGCTCAATACTTTTGTGCAAAAAGGTTTGGCGAGTGGTGCACTTTTACTGCCACTATTTGGAATGTGATTTGATACGTAATGCATGTCTTGTACTAAGCTAATCGCCATTGCTCTAGATAGTGGGTAAGCGAGCAACACGCTAACGACAAGCCAGCCTTGTTCTGCAAGGGCGCTCAGTAAAATAAACTTGCTCAAGAGTGCCACAACTAGTGCACAAGTACCGAACGTGCCAATACGACTGTCCTTCATAATGGCTAATTTACGCGCTTTAGTATCACCACCAAAAAAGCCATCAAATGTATCTGCAAGGCCATCTTCATGTAAGGCGCCTGTCATCAGTAAGCTAAGTATGATCATTAAACAAAGAGCGGGTGAACTGCCAATCAATGGCTGAGTAACGCTATACACGCCAATAAGTATGAATGCTAAAAGCCAACCGACTAACGGAAAATAGCGACTGGCCCTGCGCATTTTACTTGGGCTGTATTGTATGTTTTTGGAGGAAGGTAGACGACTGAAAAAACTCAGCGCGAGTAAAAATAAGTTTAATTGGTACCTACACCATGTTTGCATTATGGCTTGCTCATACTGTGACTTGCGCACTGTCAAAGGTCGCCATATTATTATAGAAATTGGCTGCGACTCTCAGTAAAGGCACAGCCAATGCAGCGCCAGTACCTTCCCCTAATCGTAACCCTAAATCCAACAATGGTGTTGCATTGAGCTCTTTGAGCAATAGCTGATGAGCGTTTTCTGCAGAACAATGAGCAAACAGCATAAATTGTTGTGCTTGTGGCGAGATGCGAGTGGCTATTAAAGCCGCAACCGATACAATAAAGCCATCAACTAATATGGTTTTACCTGCACTCGCGGTGGCTAACATCGCCCCCACTATTTGCCCAATTTCAAAGCCGCCGACTTCGACTAATGCAGATTGTGCGCTTAACCGGTCAGTTGCATATTGTCCTTGGACTCGCTGTTGTGCAAGGTTAATAAGGCGGATTTTTTTCATTAATTGTTGTGATGTAATACCTGTTCCAATCCCCGTGGTTTGCTGGGCGGGTAAACCTGTTAACACACTCAGCAGTGCAGATGCGGCACTTGTATTGCCAATGCCCATCTCGCCAAAACCCAGGACGTTAGTGCCTGTTTGTAATTGTTGTACAGCGGCTTGTTGACCCATTAATAAACATTGTTCAGCTTGAACATGGGTCATGGCGGGTTTGATAGAAAAGTCAGCGGTACCCGGTACAATAGACTGATTAATTAACATAGGATGGGGTGTTTCTACTGGGTGTAACATGCCCGCATCAATCACGCTTAGGTGTATATTTAAACTGTCACAAAAACAATTAATGGCAGCGCCGCCCGCTAAAAAGTTTGCCACCATTTGCCTTGTCACTTCACTGGGCGCAATACTCACACCGTTTTGAGCAATGCCGTGGTCGGCTGCAAAAATCATAATGGTGGGGTGGATGATCTCAATATATTGGTAATTGCCTGAATGATAGCCTTGAGTCAGGCTTAACCTTTTAGCGATGGTTTCAAGTTGACCTAAGGCGCCAATGGGTTTGGTTTTCGTGTCGATGTGAACTTGTATGTCAGCAAGCTTCGCCTGATCTAGCTGTGGGATATTCCAATATTTAGATGTAAAAACCGGAAGTTGATGAGTCTGCATAATATTTGGAATACCTTGTTAATTGATTTTTAACTGCGTCTTTGGCTCATCACGATGAGAAAAAACACACTGCCAATAGCTGAAGTAATAATGCCTATGGGAATTTCTTGATTAGGCAATGCCACACGAGCCAACACATCAACCCACACCATAAAACATCCTCCGAGTAACACGCAGCCGAGGGTAACAATACGGCTGGTGACACCCAACCATGTTCTAACAATATGCGGGATCATCAAACCAACAAAACCTATACCCCCACAATAAGACACAATGCAGGCGGTGAGTGCGGCACAAATTGCCAGGGATAAAATCCGTAAACGGGTGACCTGTACGCCAAGTGTTTTAGCGTTCTCATCCCCAATTAATAGTGCGTCCATATGCCTGCCATAAAGTAGTAATATTGCCACGCTCACCACTACAACCGGCAGCATTACCCAGGCATACCAAGACTCTACTCGGGCGAGGCTGCCCATTAGCCAAAATATCACTTTGTTGGCAGCAAAAGGTTCACCCAAAAACAATAAAAAATGACTCAGTGCACTGAGCATAAAAGACACAGCTATGCCTGCGAGCAGCATATGTTCAGTTTTACTGCCAAAGGTTTTCGACGCCAAAATCTGCACTAAAAACACCGAAAACAACGCACCTAAAAATGCTGCAAAGGGAAGGGCCAATGAAAAAGATAGATTAGGGAACATTTCTAGCAGCCCAATTTGCTCAGCTACCTTGCTATCAAATAACAAGGTGGCAATGCTGGCACCTAATCCGGCTCCTGATACCACTCCAAATAAATAGGGGTCGGCTAAACCATTGCGGGTAATATTTTGTAATGTAGCGCCCGCTACCGCTAACCCTGCGCCTACCAAAAATCCCACAAATACTCTTGGCGCTCGGATTTCCCAAAAAATCATGCTGTTCACGGGATCTTGGCAACCTTGGGTGATACATTGCACAAGTTGTGTACTGGAAAAATCTGCGGCGCCAAAAAACAAAGCGCCAATAGGTGAGGCGATAACCAGTAAACATAAAAACATCCATTTTTTGTTCACGTGTCACAGCCCTTAGCAGCAGACATGATATCTGTTTCAACTTCATCAGGTGGGTAAAAGTCCACCCGAAATGCTGCATTGTTAACTTCATGCCTTATTTGGCATGGTATTTTAAACACCTGTTGTAAGCGTTGTGAGGTGAGCACCTGTTCCGGTGAACCTTGTGCGACCATTTTTCCTGCATCCAACAAACAAAGATGATCACAATAATTGGCGGCTAAATTTAAGTCATGTAGGCTCATGACTACTGTAATATTCAGTTTGTGAGCAAGGGAACGCAGCAACTTAAGCACTTGATGTTGATAATATATATCGAGATGATTAACTGGCTCGTCTAAGATGATAAGTGCGGCTTTTTGCACTAAGGCGCGGGCAATTAAACCTCGTTGTTGTTCACCGCCAGATAAAGAATTAAAGCTTTGCTTAACTTTGTTTTCGAGTCCTACCCGGAATATGGCGTCGCTGATGCTTTTGTCGTCATGGGGTGTTTGTCTGCTGAGTAATGATTTGTGCGGTAACAGGCCCATGCGCACTATCTGGTATAGGTCTAAAGCAAAGACGCTTTCGTTAAGTTGATTCACTACTGAGATTTGTTTTGCCAAAGACATAGGATCGTAATCTGTCAGGGTTTTATTATTCCAACTGACACTATGATGACTCGCTAATTGCCCTGATAACATTTTAAGTAGGCTGGTTTTACCGGCCCCATTGGGTCCCAGCACACCCATGACTTTGCCTGCGCCTAGATTAAGGCACACATCAGACAAAATCTGTTGTTGACCTATTTTTAGGCTCACATTGGTGGCAATAAGGGAGCAGGTGCTAGACATGCGATGGCTGGCACTCACGCTTGTATTCAATAATCAGAATAACATTCACTATCAAAATGTTGACTCAAATAGCGAGGGCAGGGAAACACATCAAACAACAGCATGATAACTGTCTAGATAAAATGTTATCCGTGTGTTCCCGCACGAAAATTTAAAGTATACCTTGAAGTAGATTACCTACTTCAAGGTGGTATAAGGCTGGTATCTGACTGACGTTTTTATCAACGTTTACAGTTGCGGGTACAGTTTTGGATTTTCACCAAATTCCCAATTATTTTGGGTGATTATTGCAAGCAATATCAACCCAAAACCTTCTTTACAGGCTACGAATATAACAAGTATGTGGATGGGATTCGAGGGGGAATTGGTTTGATGGTGAAATATCATGTTATCACACCTTGGGTGGTGTTGGTTTATGCCCCTGTGGCACACTCGAGCTTTAAATCTTTTGAACAGTGCCTAAGCATACTCAGAGGCATACCACTATACCCCGGGGCCGCCCATTGAGGGTTTTGTTGACTTTGCCATTATTGGATATGTGTGCTTTGTCAGTTTTATTAAATCACTTTTAATCTCATGGAATTAAAAGGGATAGGCTTAAGAGTATTTTGGTTTAGCATGGGTATAATGGCAATCCGCGCTTATTGCACCGAAATAACCTGTTTTTAGACGTCTGGGAAGGGTCACAATGAAGATACTGCACACCTCTGATTGGCATCTTGGCCAAAGTTTCTTCACTAAAAGTCGTAAAGAAGAGCACCAAGGGTTTATTGACTGGCTTTTACAGCAGGTCGCTGCAGAGCAAGTCGACGCGGTGATCATCGCCGGTGATATTTTTGATACGGGTACGCCACCCAGTTACGCCCGAGAAATGTATAACCAGTTTGTGGTGGACATGCAACAGCTCAACTGTGTGTTAGTGGTGCTGGGCGGCAATCACGACTCGGTTTCGACGTTAAACGAATCCAAGCAAATTCTTGCCTGTTTGAATACCTTTGTGGTGGCCAGTACCGGTATCGCTACTGACGAACAAGTCTTTACTATCCCCGATAAACTCGGCCAACCTGGGGCTATTTTATGCGCGGTGCCTTTTATCCGAGCCAGAGATGTGCTGCAAAGTGCAGCAGGTGAAACAGGATTACAAAAACGCCAAGCACTGGGCGATGCGATTAAGCAGCATTACCAAACACTTTATCAAATCGCCGAGGCAAAAAGGCAAAACTCTGGCCTAGCCATACCCATCGTTGCCACCGGACATTTAACCGCGCTGGGGGTCAGCCAATCTGAAAGTGTGCGCGACATTTACATCGGTACCTTAGACGGGTTTGCCGCTGACGGATTCCCCCCCGCTGACTACATTGCGTTGGGGCATATTCATAAGCCGCAGATAGTCGCCAAGTCTGAACATATCCGTTATTGCGGCTCACCTATTCCCTTGAGTTTTGATGAACTCGGTACACAGAAGCAAGTCATGCTGGTGGAATTTACGGGGGCAAAACGTACGCGTTTAACCCCCATTAACATTCCTGTTTTTCAGCCCATGCAAGTGCTCGGAGGTGACTTGTTAGCGATAACAGCAGCGTTACAATCTTTTAAACATAAAGATGCTACAGAATTGGCCTGTTGGTTGTGCCTAGAAGTAGACAGCCAAGATTATTTATCAGACTTGCAGCAACGTATCCAAGATATCACGCAAGGGGTCAATGTAGAGGTGTTGCAATTACGGCGTTCGCGCAACCAGCGCAGACAGTTGCTTAGCCAAATGCAAAGTGAAACCCTTGCAGAGTTAACGCCCCAAGACGTATTTGAAAAACGTTTAGCCATGGAAGTATTCGACACTGAGGATGAGCAGCAAACACTGGGGCAAGTGCGACAGCGGTTTAGCCAGATATTATCTGAAGTAGCCCATAAGGGAACCGATGTATGAAGATTTTAAGCATTCGGTTAAAAAACCTCAATTCACTCAAGGGGGAATGGAAAATTGATTTTACCCATTCTCCTTTTGCCAAAAACGGTCTATTTGCGATTACCGGACCCACTGGGGCAGGCAAAACCACCTTATTAGATGCTATTTGCCTAGCGCTTTATCATCAAACGCCTAGGCTGGGTCAGATCACGAATGCATCTAACGAAATTATGACCCGAGGCACGTCTGAATGTTTGGCAGAGGTGGAGTTTGAGGTAAAAGGCAAAGCGTATCGGGCTTTTTGGAGTATGCGTCGTTCACGGGGCAACGTGGAGGGCAATTTACAACCCGCCGATGCTGAACTCGCAGAGGTCGCCACGGGCAAAGTACTGGCCACCCAAATTCGCCAAAAAAATGAAGAAATAGAAAAATTAACTGGCTTAGACTTTGGCCGTTTTACCAAGTCTATGATGCTCTCCCAAGGGAATTTTGCCGCGTTTCTTAACGCAGATGAAAATAAACGGGCGGAGTTACTGGAAGAGCTTACCGGTACTGAAGTCTATGGTCAGGTTTCAATAAAGGTGCATGAACACCATAGTCAAGCCAAACAAAAATTACATGCGTTACAAGTGGGCGCCAATACCTTCCAAGTCCTTAGCGCAGAGCAAAAGCACGTTTTGCAACAAGAGCTCACGCAATTACAAGACAAACAAACAGACACAGAGCAACAGATCAAAACCCATGAAAGCCATGTGAACTGGTGGGACAAACGACTCAGTACCCAGCAAAATCAACTCGATGCTAGTAAATTAAACACCGAGGCCAAGCAAGCCATCGCTGATGCACAAGTCGAATTAACTTTGCTAGAGAAAAGCGAACCGGCTGAGCGCTTGCGCCCTAGCTGGGAGCGGTTAGTCGAAGTCACGCAGCAACACACTTCGACTCATGAACAAATGGCAGGCCAACATGAAACAAAAACGGTATTGAGCGTAGAGTTAACAAGCGCAGCCGATAAGTTGTCACTAACAGCACAATCATTACAAAGCAGCAAACAAGCTCAGCAACGTCAGGAACAACTGATCACCGAGAAAGTACAGCCCCTTGATAGTCAGATAAGCGCTTTGACTGAAAAACACAGTGATAAACAACAGGCTATTTGTCAATTACAGCAACAACAACAAGAGTCGGCCAGAAAACAGCAAGTATTAACCGCAGCGTTAACTGGCTTGAACGCGCAACATAGCCTTGTGCAAAATTACCTCGCTGAGCATCATGCAGACAGTGCTGTAGGCACGCAGCTAAGCGGCTGGAGTGCGTCACTTGAACAGCTTGAACGGGATAATCAGGCAGCCCAAATACTACAAAAACAAACGGTAGACATCGACCGTCAACGCAATGAAAACATCACGGCTAAACAACGTCTACAAGGACAATGGCAAAATCTGTCTGAACGTTTAAATCAGCAACAGACTGCGCTGGCAGAAAAAGAGACAGCTTACCAAAGCTTAACTCATGAGTCAGACGCCAGCGCGCTTGAAAACCAAACTGCACATATTAATAGCCTTTGGCCTGAGTTACATAAAGCACAAGATATTCAACGTCGTTATTTACAATTAGAAAAAGATAAAACCAGTGGCCAGAATGAATTACTGGTTAGCCAGCAACAAGTAGACGAGCTAACAACCCAGCGCAATACCTTAGTGCAAAAATACCAAGAGCAAGAACAAGTCTGCAAAGATCTACAGCAACTGGTTAGCCAAGAAGAGCAGTTAGCACAATATCGCCAGTTACTTAAAACCGATGAAGCATGCCCGTTGTGCGGGGCAATTGAACATCCTAAATCACCGGCTATGGCGATAGATATTCCGCAAACCGTAAACAGAAAACACCAAGCTGAAATTCTGCTCGAGCAATGTAAACAAGCAGGCACAGTGGTTCGCGAAAAGCTGGATTCATTTAAGGTAAGATCGACAGAGTTACAAACTCGCCTAGCTGATTTAGGCGCGCTCAAAAATGAGTTAGTCATGCAATGGCAGGGCACAGTAGCATCACTACAGCTCAACTTCGCCATCAACGATACGCAAAGCTTACAAGCCTTTGAACGGGCACTTAAAAAACAGCTAGAACAAGTATCAAACCAGTTAAAATTAATCAGCCAGCTAGATAAAGCACGCCAAGCCAACAAAGAAGCGCTAAATATGACGCAGCGCGAAAGTGACAAACTCAGCAGCGAACTTAAATTACTGGAGCAAAGCCAAGAATCGTTGCAACAAAGCAGTCAAAAAACGACGCAAGATTACGCACAGCTTATTGAGTTGGTAGATAAAAACCGCACGGCCCTACTCACCAATATTACTGCCTTGGGTTACGTCGCTCCGCTAGAAAATGAATGGGTGCAATGGCTGCAAAGTAAGCGTGAAGATGCCACCCGTTATCAGCAAAAAATGCACGATAAAGAACAAATAAGTCGACAAATTGAGCTTAACAGTGCCGAACATGCAACATCCGAAAAGCTGTTGCAGAGTCTGGATGGGCAACTGTCATCAGAGCAATTACAAGAAGCTGAGCTTAAACAACAATGGGATGACAACGCTAAACAGCGCCATCAATTATTTGGCAAGCAAACGGTAGCACTCGCCAGAGAAAATGCCAATGTTCAGCTAAGTACTGCCGAGCAGGCCCATCATTTGGCGATGACAACTCACAAACAAATCGAGCTGCAATATAGCGACTTATTGGCAGCCATCAAAGCAAAAATACAACAGCAAACAGAGCTTGAACTGTCACTTAAAGCGCTTACCGATAAATGGTATGCGTTACTCACCAGCAGCCCTTTTGTTCATCAAGGCGAATTTGAAATGGCACTGCTGCCCGAACAGCAGCGCAGCCAGCTAATCAGTTTGAAACAAAGACTCGATACCCAATTACAGCGCGCTAATACGTTGTTAGAAAAGTCTGGGGTCCAGCTCGATGAACTTAATGCGATTGAAGAAGCAACCTTATGGTTACAAACACCACAACAAGACGTGAAGGTATTACTGCAGCAGCTGCAAAGTGAAAAAGACTTACTGGTAGAGCGCAGAGGTGGCATTAGCAATCAATTGTCGGCAGACCAAAAACAGACATCACGACAACAAGCATTACTCGACCAAATCGAACAACAGCGACAAGATTATGATCAGTTGAGCTACCTGCACGGTTTAATCGGCTCAGCCAACGGCGATAAATTCCGCCGCTTTGCCCAAGGACTCACGCTGGATAACTTGGTCTACCTTGCCAACAAACAACTCGACCGCATCCATGGCCGCTATCTGCTTAAACGCAAAGAAGAACAGGGGTTAGCGCTGACCGTACTCGATACTTGGCAGGGAGATGCAGAGCGTGATACCAAAACCTTATCAGGTGGGGAGAGCTTCTTGGTGAGTCTTGCGTTAGCTTTGGCTTTGTCTGACTTGGTGAGTCATAAAACCAGTATTGATTCGCTGTTTCTTGATGAAGGGTTTGGCACTTTGGATGCTGAAACCTTGGATATTGCCTTGGATGCTTTGGATAACTTGAATGCGTCGGGTAAAATGATTGGGGTGATCAGTCATATTGAGGCGATGAAAGAACGCATTCCAACGCAGTTGCGGGTGACGAAAAAGAGTGGATTGGGGGTGAGTGAGTTGGATCGTCAGTTTGCTGTGCTTTGAGTTTTTTATGCCCTAACGGGCACTGCCATACCTAGCTTTTTTCAAACAGCATCCCGCGTGGCGTCCGCTTACTGTGCGACTTACTTTTTTATGAAGTGTATTCTTAACCATCAGTTTTCAGGCCAGCGGAAGCTGTTCCATATTGAACACGTCAATATGGTCTACATCCAAAAAAAGTAGGCAAAAAAGGTCTCTCGCCAACTATGTTATTCATCCAATTATTTGTGAGATTTTGCTAAGGTTTGTACACCACCGCACTGCATTGGGATCGCATAATACTGAGGCCAGAATTAATCTTGGTTTATGTCTCAAAAAGCTTAAAGAGCAAGGTTGCTGATGCTGATTATTGACTGGAACAGCAACAAATACCCGAAAGTATTCGCATTCGTTAACGATGAGGGAGAGCGAGACACGGGCATTAAAAATTGGTATCGTTGCTATAGAAATCAGTAACATGGAATGTAAATTAGGTAGCCATAACAATGGTAAATTATGATAAACGTTCATAAAAAAAGGATTAGGTAGAACGGCCTAACCCATATTTCAAGACTTGGAGTCGTATCAAACATGAAACAAATATTTAAAAAGACCATACTGGCCGCGACTATAGCTGGTTTAAGCAATCATGCGGTTGCGGGTGATGTTCTG
>Ga0206127_1000455_pt1 | contig 50539 bp, 33 predicted proteins | sample Helgoland_Spring_6_FD_148646 | JGI IMG/M metagenome (GOLD analysis project Ga0206127, IMG submission 148646) | Pelagic subsurface seawater microbial communities from Kabeltonne, Helgoland, North Sea - Helgoland_Spring_Bloom_20160419_1 | ecosystem: Environmental > Aquatic > Marine > Epipelagic ...
ATTTCTCCAGACAGAGATATTTTGTCTGAGTCTGCTAACATTTTTAGAGATTACACTTTTGATTCTTTTATCAATTACAATAATACCTTTAAAGATGCTCACAAACTAGATGTTACTCTTGGAACATCTATTTTTCAAACCACTGGGAGATTTACAGGATTTACTGGAATCAATATACCAGGTTCAGATCCATCAGTTGTGTCCATGGAAGATGCAGAGATTGTAACAAATAATTTCCAAAACGGTGGAAATACTTTTGATGCAAGGCTCCTTTCATATTTTGCTCGTGTACAATATGACTATAAAGGCAAATATTTATTCTCTGGTGTGATGCGAAGAGACGGTTCTACTAAGTTTGGACCAGAAAACAAGTTTGGTTATTTTCCATCAGCATCTGCCGGATGGATTGTCTCTGAAGAAGGATTCTTAAATGATAGCAATACCTTTGATTTCTTGAAAATAAGAACTTCTTACGGTATTTTAGGAAATGACAGGATTCGAGACTTTGGTTTTGAATCTCTTTTAAACGGTGAGGGAGCTTATGTATTTGATGAAGAATTACTTTTCGGAACAGCTATCGGAGGACTTTCTAATCCAGAGATACGTTGGGAAAAGCAATATACCTTTGATGTAGGTGTTGATGCTAAGTTTTTTGACAACAAACTAGATGTGTCCGTAGATTACTTCAACAGACGTACTGATGATTTACTAATCACCCCTCAAACTTCTGGTATTCTAGGAGGGAGCGCTCCAGGATCTGGCGCCCCTACTGTAAATGCTGGTTCTGTTCAAAACACAGGATTAGAATTAAGCCTTTCTTATAGAAATACAGTTTCTGAAGATTTTAAATACAATGTTAGTTTTAATGCCACGGCATTAGACAATGAAGTACTAGAAGTTAACGGAGATGCAAGTTTCTTGCAAGGTGGTTCTTTTGGTGTTGGTCAAGAGCCTCCAGCAAGAATGGAAGCAGGGTTACCAATTGGTTATTTTAGAGGATATCAAACAGATGGTGTTTTTCAAAACCAAGAAGAAGTTGATGCCCATGCAACTCAAAACAATGCCCAGCCGGGAGATTTACGATTTAGAGATACCAATGGAGATGGTGTTATTACAACCGACGACAAAACCTACCTTGGAGATCCTATTGCCGACGCAACCTTTGGTTTAAATCTTGGGTTTACTTACAAGAATGTAGATTTCCTTGCCTATGTATTTTCTTCTGTAGGAAACGAGATTGTTCGTAACTACGAGCGTTTTCAACCTCTTACCAATAGAGCTACAATGTACCTAGACAGATGGACTGGGCCTGGAACTAGTAACGATACTCCAAGAGTAACTACGGGTGCTACACAAAACAATCAATTTTCTGACTTCTTTGTAGAAGACGGATCTTTTGTAAGGCTTCAAAATTTACAGGTAGGATATACTTTTTCAGACACTTTCCTAGAAGATTACAAGATTAATGAATTACGCCTTTATGTTTCTGCAAGTAACTTAGTAACACTTACAAAATATACAGGATATGATCCTACAGGATCTTCTGGACAACCTATTGGTGGAGGGATTGATTATGGTTTCTACCCAACACCAAAAACATATTTATTTGGTTTACAACTAAAATTTTAATGCGATGAAAATAATGAGATATACATACAAAGCAATACTTTATTTTGGATTAGCATCTACATTACTACTTTCTTGCAGTGATGATTTTGTGAATGTTAATTCTGAAGACGAAAATTCTGAAAACTTTTTCAACACAGAAGAAGATTATCAAAATGCCCTTATAGGGGCTTATGACCTCTTACAATCAAGCTACCTTAATGTGATGCTTGGAGAAATTGCTTCAGACAATACCCTAGCTGGCGGAGAGAGTGCAACAGACGTCCCTGGTATTCAAGAAATTGATGACATGATTCACACTCCAATTAACGATCAATTACGTGATATTTGGAATTGGATGTATGGAGGTGTTAATAGAGCCAATTACATTTTAGAATTTAAGGATAAGATTGATTTTCCAAATAAACCTAATGTTCTTGGGCAAGCTACTTTTTTAAGAGCATACTACTACTTTGAACTAGTTAAGTTCTTTGGAGATGTTCCGCTAGCTGTAGATCAAAGACTTCTATTTGGAGATCAAAACACTGTAGATAGAACCCCAGCGGCTCAGGTGTATGCTCAAATTGAGTTAGATCTTATATTTGCTGCAGATAATCTACCAATTACTCAAACGCAAACAGGTAGAGTTACCAAAGGTGCTGCTCAAGCTCTTCTTGGTAAGGTTTATTTATATCAAAATAAATTTTCTCAAGCCGCTCCAGTTTTGGATGACGTTATTAATAGTGGTGTGTATGATTTGGTTGCAGACTACAGTACATTATTTGAAAATGATAACGAGAATAACGTAGAGTCTGTCTTTGAAATACAATACACAGATCTAGAGGGTGCTGGTTTTGGTTGCCTTCAATGTAGTGAAGGAAACGTTGCCGTTGGTTTTAATGGTCCTCGTAATTTTAACGGTCCTTTATTTGAGTCTGGATTTAGTTTTAATGTACCAACCCAAGAGGTTTTTGATGCCTTTGACCAAGATGATGCCCGTAGAGAATTTGCCATATTAGATATTGAAGCTTTTGCGGCTGCAAATTCAGATTTTAACGGTGGAGCAGGGGTTAGCTTTACTGAAGGTTTTGAACATACTGGATACTTTAATCGCAAGTATATTCCTAGAGCTGGAGATACCAATATAGGTGACCAAAACTTGACAAACCCAAACAACTACAGAGCAATTCGTTTTGCAGATGTTTTATTAATGGGTGCAGAAGCCCACAACCAAGGTGACGGGAATGACGCCTTAGCGCGCCAATACCTAAATAGAGTTAGAGAAAGAACAACACTTGAAGATGTAAACGCATCAGGTTCTGCCTTAACACAAGCAATCTATAATGAACGCAGATTAGAATTAGTAGGTGAAGGTCATCACTTTTTTGATTTGGTAAGAACAGGTAGAGCAGCTCAAGAAATTGAAGGCTTTACTACTGGTAAAAATGAATTATTTCCTGTTCCTCTAGTTGAGATACAACTGGCTGGAAACAGATGGCCACAAAACCCAGGTTATTAAAAAAATATATAATTATGAAAATATCTAAAATATATCCCTTTCTCCTAAGTGCATTGTTTTTAATTGTTGTACTATCATGCACACAAGAGGATAGGGATACAGCATTCACAGATGGCATTGCAGCGCCGTCTAATCTTTCTTTATTGGTACAAATAACGCAAGATAATACCGGTAGTGTTACATTAACCCCAAGTGGAGAGAGTGTAGCACAATATACCATAGATTTTGGTGACAATAGTGAGACTGCTATGGTTACCCCTGGAGAGTTTTTTACACATGTTTATCTAGAAGGTGTATACTCTGCTGTTTTAACAGCTACAAGCCAAAGCGGTGAAACTACTTCTATTACTCAAGAGGTAATTGTTTCTTTTTTACCACCAGAAAATTTATTGGTTACGATAACACCGGTTTCTGGAGATGCTTTTTCTATTACTGTTTCTGCAACTGCAGATTTAGCCACAGGGTATGAAGTTACCTTTGGAGAAGATCCAGACCAAACACCAACGCCTTTCATGGAGGGTGAATCTGTTGCTTACACCTATGCAAGTATAGGTACTTATAGTGTACGCGTTGTAGCCTATGCAGGTAGTACTGCCACAGTAGAAAGTACTACAGATGTAGTGATTGAAAATCCAATTACCCTACCTGTAGATTTTGAATCTCAAACCATAGATTACGCCTCAGCATCCACAGATTTTGGAGGCGCTATTACTTCTTTAATAGACAACCCTGACCCATCTGGTATAAACACCAGCGCAACTGTTGCAGAGTTCTTTAAAGGGCCAGGTGCAGAGGTGTTTGCAGGAAGCATTCTTGAACTTGGTTCTCCAATAGATTTTACAGAATTCCAAGCCATTAGTATCAAATCTTGGTCTCCTGCAGCGGGGCTCACCGTAAAGCTTAAATTAGAAAATGGAACAGACCCTAACATATCTGCAGAGATTGATGCTACGACAACTGCTGTAAACACTTGGGAGGTTTTAAACTTTGATTTTACAGGATTTACAGATCAGGAATATTCTAAAGTCGTAATTTTCTTTGATTTTGGAAATCCTGGTACAGGAACTACCTTCTATTTTGATGATATAGAACAATCAAATGGTGAAGATGATGGTGATGGAATTACACTTCCTATAGATTTTGAACTTCCAGCAGCCTCATATACCTTCCTTGGTTTTGAAGGTGCAGATTCTACCATTGAGATGAATCCAGATATGAGTGGAGAAAATACAAGTAATACTGTTATGCAGACTATCAAAACAGAAGGCTCTGTTTTTTATGCTGGTACTTTTGTAGATGTTGATACAGCTGTTGATTTTTCTCAAACAGGAAAAATTGGTGTGACCACATGGTCTCCAAAGGCTAACATACCTGTTCGTTTGGCCATTGAAAACCAATCAACAGGGGGACAAATTTTTGTTGATGTAAATACTACCCTAGAAAATACTTGGGAAACGTTAGTATTTGATTTTGAGACCCTTATTGATCCTTCATTCTCGTATAACAGAATAGTAATTTTCTTTGAGTTTATACCAGATTTAGCTGGTGATGGATCTACCTACTACTTTGACGATATTGAGTTAATAAACTAAAAACACCATGAAAATGAAATATATATATATAATAGGCTTACTACTACTAACGGTTGTTTTAGGTTGCCAAAAAGATGACTATGAATTTGGTGAAATTATTACACCTACAAACCTGCAGGTTGATGTTACAGTTGCAGATGATAATTCTGGAAATGTTACATTAATTCCAACAGCAGACAATGCTATTAACTTTCATGTAATTTTTTCTGAGGGAGCACAACCAGTTGTAGTAGGTAATGGTCTGGAAGCTAAAAACAGATATACACTTCCTGGAGAATACCAACAGCTAGTTCAGGTAATTGCCTTTGGTAGAGGAGGGGTTTCCAGTAGTATAGTTTTAACCCTTGATTTGGATGTTGATGTATTTGTTGACCCTGAAATCTTGCAGATGATTGCTGGTGATGGTTCAAAAAATTGGGTTTGGGATTCTTCTAACGCGGGTCATTTTGGAGTTGGAGATCCATTAGAGGATTTTCCTAATTATTTCTCTGCTGCACCCAACCAGTTAAACCCTTGTTTGTATGATGACGTATTAACCTTTAATACAGACCTTACCTACAATCTTGAAACAACAGAGGCTTCTTTTATTAATTGGGCAGAGGTAAAAAGATTTTTTCCAGATGCAACACCAGGTGAGTTTGCTGATGAGTGTAGAGATATTAATTCTCAAATAGAAACAAATACTACTTTCTCTATTATAGAAACTAATGGTGTTCAAGAATTGGTGGTTACCAATAGCATGTTGTCTTACTGGTCTGGTGCCATGTCTTATACAATTTTAGAGTTAAGCAGTGACAAGTTAGTCGTTCGTGGTATACAAGATCCTTTTGATCCACCAGGAGGGGAACTTGCATGGTATCACACATTTGTACCCCAGGATGGTTCTGGTAGCGGCGCTGGTGGCGGCGGTGATGATGATTGTGAAACATCCATAACAGGTGATACTGGTTCTGGTAATTTTGATGTACTGGTTTGGGCAGATGAGTTTAACACAGATGGGCCTGTATGTTCCGGTAACTGGAAATTTGACCTTGGTGCCGGTGGCGGTTGGGGTAACAATGAGTTACAGTACTACACAGACCGTCCAGAAAATATTAAGGTTGAAAACGGGAACCTTGTAATTACTGCAAAAGCAGAAGTACTCTCTGGTGCTCAGTACACCTCTGGTCGTATTAGATCACAGGATAATTTTGAATTTCAATACGGTCGTGTTGAAATTAGAGCAAAACTTCCCACAGGAGGAGGTACATGGCCAGCTCTTTGGATGCTTGGTGCAGATTTACCAACGAATCCTTGGCCGGGAGCCGGGGAGATTGATATTATGGAGCACCGTGGTAACGAACAAGATGTAATAAAATCTTCCTTACATTTTCCAGGTAATTCTGGTGGGGAAGCAATTGGTAGTTCTACTCTAGTTCCAGGCGTGTCAGATAATTTTAACACTTACGAAGTAACTTGGAGTGAAGCAGATATTCGTTTTGCTGTTAATGGAAACGTTTTTTATGTATTCCCTAATAGCCAGGCTGTTCCATTCAATAAAGATTTCTTTTTGATTATGAATGTAGCCATGGGTGGTGATTTTGGTGGTGATGTAGATCCTAATTTTGTAGCATCAACTATGGAAGTGGATTACATAAGAGTGTACCAATAAACATGAAATTAAATTTTTTACACATATTATTTTTCTTTTCAGTGATACAATTATCTTCCTGTAAACAAAAAGAACTAGATGTAACTAATTTTAAGGCCACTGTTTTAAAAAGCAAAACCCTATCCGTTGATCAAAAAGTAATCTTGTTGATGGATCAAATGACCTTAGAAGAAAAGATAGGTCAATTGAACCAGTACAGCGGCTTTTGGGATTTTACTGGGCCTACCCCAAAGGGTGAGGAGGTTACCCAAAAAATCGAACATCTTAAAAAAGGTTGGGTTGGGTCAATGCTTAACGTAACTGGCGTTAAGAATGTTCGTGCTGTTCAAAAAATAGCTGTAGAAGAATCTCGATTAGGTATTCCTTTAATAATTGGATTTGATGTAATACATGGTTTTAAAACCATCAGCCCAATTCCAATAGCAGAAGCTGCTAGTTGGAATTTGGATGCTATCGAGGCATCTGCTCAAGTAGCCGCTATTGAAGCATCTGCCTCTGGAATTAACTGGACGTTTGCCCCTATGGTTGATGTTTCAAGAGATGCAAGATGGGGCAGAGTAATGGAAGGCGCTGGTGAAGATCCTTTTTTGGGGAGTCTAATCGCTAGAGCAAGAATTAAAGGCTTTCAGGGAGAAGACTTATCAAGCCCGTCAACCATAGCTGCCTGTGCTAAGCATTTTGCTGGGTATGGTTTTGTTGAGGCTGGAAGAGACTACAATACGGCAGATGTTGGAACATCTACCTTACACAATATAATTCTTCCCCCTTTTAAAGCTGCAAAAGAGGCTGGAGTAAAAACATTTATGAATTCTTTTAATGATTTAAATGGTATTCCTGCTACGGGAGATAGATATTTGCAACGTGATATTTTAAAGGGTAAATGGAATTTTGATGGTTTTGTTGTTTCTGATTGGGGATCCATATCAGAAATGACCGATCATGGGTACGCAGAGGATGAAAAGCATGCAGCACAGTTAGCCATTATTGCTGGTTCTGATATGGACATGGAGTCTCATGTGTATGTAACACATTTAGTAGCTTTAATCAAGGAAGGAAAGGTCAGTGAAGCACACATTGATGATGCTGCAGCAAGGATTTTAAAAGTTAAGTTTGAATTAGGGCTGTTTGATGACCCTTATCTTTATTGTGACAAGGCTCGTGAGAAAAATATTGTTGGTTCTAAAGCGCTACATGACAAAGTGTTAGATGTTGCAAAAAAATCTATCGTTTTACTTAAAAACCAAACTAATATTTTGCCACTTGTCAAACAAGGTCAAAAAATTGCCGTTATTGGTGCGCTAGCTGCAGATAAAACTAGCCCGCTTGGTAACTGGTCTCTAGCTGCAGACCCTGGCTCTGCTGTGTCACTTTTAGAGGGTTTACAAAATTATAAAGGAAATTCACTTACTTATGCTAAGGGTGCAGATGTTGCCACTGGTAAAGTAGCATTTGTATCTGAGTTAGAAATCAATACCACAGATACCTCCGGTTTCAATGAAGCTGTTTCTATAGCTAGACAATCAGATGTTGTTATTATGTCTCTCGGAGAACACGCTATGCAAAGCGGGGAGGGTAGAAGTAGAGCAAATATAAATCTTCCTGGCGTTCAACAAGAATTACTTGAAGCGGTTTACGCTGTAAATAAAAACATTGTGTTAGTTCTCAACAACGGAAGACCACTTTCAATTCCGTGGGCTGCCAATCATATCCCAACCATCTTAGAGGGATGGCATCTAGGATCTCAAAGCGGAAATGCACTCGCTCAAATTATATACGGAGATTACAATCCTAGCGGAAAATTACCAATGAGCTTTCCAAGAAGTGTAGGGCAAGTTCCATTGTATTACAATAACAAAAACACAGGACGACCTTCCCCGGTGACTCCTGGTGAAGTGTTTTGGACTCATTATATAGACCAAAAAAACACCCCTCAGTATCCATTTGGTTTTGGTCTTAGTTATACACAATTCAAGTATGATACTCCTTTGGTGTCAAATACATATTCAGATAATAAGCAGGTTCATGTTTCTGTAGATGTCACCAACACAGGCAAAAGAGAAGGTATTGAGACTATACAATTGTATTTAAAAGATACATACGCCAGTGTAACAAGACCTCTGAGATCTTTGAAAGGCTTTGAGCAAATCACTTTACAACCTGGAGAAACAAAAAAAGTAACATTCATCCTCACAGATAATGAACTTGGTTTCTATGATAATCAAGGAACTTGGTTGGTAGAGCAAGGCACCTTTGATGTTTTTATTGGTACAAACTCTGCTACTGAAAATAAATCAACTTTTGAAATTTAAAAACCCTAATATCCAAATTATGAAAAATTATATCCTTTTATTAGTATTGTCAATTCCATTAATTGGTTTTTCACAAAACGCACCCATAGATTTCGAAACTGGAGGGCAAGGTGCAAACTGGGGATGGAATGTATTTGAAAATGCAGATAATCCACCCTTAGAATTTGTATCAAATCCAGACCCCTCTGGTATCAATCAATCTGCAATGGTTGCTAAGTTCATAGCGCGAGACACCAATGCAGGAGCTGCTCCTTATGCAGGTTTAGAGAGCCAGCATGGTGGTAATATTGGAACCTTTGACCTCACAGCAGAAAATGCACTGGTTAGTATTATGGTGTATAAAACAAAAATTAGTGACGTAGGTATTAAGTTTGCAACTCCCACCGGAGGTGCTCAAACAGAAATTAAAGTGGCTAATACTTTAATAAACCAATGGGAGCAAATCACAATAGATTTTAGTGGGTATATCGGTCTTGGGGAAACAACAGGCTTAGATCAAATTATTATATTCCCAGATTTTATTAACAGGACAGCAGATGATATTATATACTTTGATAATATTACATTTGGTGAAACTCTGCCAAATACCATAGCTCTTCCTATTACACTAGAAGGTGGACAGGCTCCAGCATTTTCAGATTTTAATGGTTCCTCAACCCTTGTTATAGACAATCCAGACCCATCAGGAGCAAATACATCTGCCACTGTTGCGCAAAACACAGTGCCGGCTGGTGCTGCTTTTGCTGGGGTTAATTACCCAGTAAATAATATAGACATTACCACAGATAAAGTGTTTAGTTTATCTGTATGGTCACCACTACCAAATATGCCAGTACTACTTAAATTAGAAAATGCATCTGGAGTAAATACAGAAAGAGCAGCGGTAACTACTACAACAAACGCCTGGGAAACTGTAACCTTTGATTTTACTGATGAGGGGCAGTTAACCTACCAATCTGTAACAATATTCATGAATTTTAATGTGACAGATCCTGCAGATCAAGTTTACTATTGGGATAATCTAGTGCTTGGAGAGCCCCTTGGAGTTTTAGAAAACACACTAGTTGATGTCTCAATATATCCAAACCCTACAGCATCTGTTTTGAATTTGCAAGCATCACAACAAATTAAAAGCATTCAGTTATTTAATTTACTTGGTCAAAATGTATTAGATACACCCGTAAACAGCAAGACAAGTATTTTAGAAGTGGCACAATTAAATAATGGGGTGTATCTTGCCAAGGTATTATTTGACAATGGTGCTACACAGACCTTAAAATTTATAAAAAAATAATAACAACATACTACTAGAATTTTTCTAGTTAGTTTTTTTAATAACCTGAGAGTATTTGAGTATTCAAAGAAATCAAAAATCAATTTTTTAACTATTTATACTTTTATTATGAAAAAAATGTACATTTTATTTTCAGTACTATTAAGTACTGCTTTTATGACCAACGCACAAAACACAGTAGTTGCTGATGCATCTGCTGAGTACCTTGGTTACGCCAATGTTTTTGAAACTATTGCCAATGGTGGAGCCTTTGTTTTTGGATCTGGATGGGGAGTTGCAGACCTTAAATCAGTGGTTGATGCTGGTGCAGGAACTGTGACACTACAACCAAATTTTAATACTTATGGAGATAACCCAGGAGATCCATTTTGGATTGATCCAGCAACAGGTCTTGGAAACAAACAATTTGAAGGAAATACTTTTATAGAAAACAACACAAACCTTATTGGTAGTGAATTGACTTTTACGGGTGGTGTTGCCGCCTACACATTAGACCCTGCTTATGTAGCAATTGCGTTTATCAAAGTATTTAATGCAGATTTTTCTGTACTAAAAATAGAAACTGCACCACTTGTGGCAGGTCAAGATTTTTCTATTACTTATACAAACGTTGAGCCAGAAGATACCACTATCCAATACGGTTATCAAGTATTAGGTTTAAACGCTAATCCTGCAGATGAGGATGCCCTTGGTAGTATCGTTATTGTAGATACGGTGTTAGGAGCTAACGATTTTGATACTACAAGTATCTCTACGTATCCAAATCCAGTAACTTCAAAATTAAACATACAGTCTGAAGAATTAATTACTTCTGTTTCTATTTTTAACACACTAGGTCAAAAGGTGTTAAATGTAGCCGCTGGTTCATTAAATCTTTCTGTAGACATGTCTACGCTTTCTCCTGGAGTTTATGTGGCAAACATTGCTACAGATAATGGTTCTAAGACAATGAAAGTTATCAAGAAATAATTTATTTGTTCCTTATTTTAAAAAGCTTGTTTATATCCAATAAGCAAGCTTTTTTTTGTTCTTTTTTTCAAATAGCCTTTAATTATCTATAACTACTGTTTCTAAAAAACCAACATATATATGTTATCTAATCAATAATGTTATTTTTGTAACTATGGAAAACATCATTAAAAAAATAGCTGTTCTAACCAGTGGTGGAGATGCACCCGGAATGAATGCTGCCATAAGAGCAGTAGTTCGCTCGTGCGTGTATCATCAAGTTGCTTGTGTTGGAGTTTTTAAAGGATATGAAGGATTAATTGAAGGTGATTTTACTGCATTAGATGCGCGGTCGGTAAAAAACATTATCAATAAAGGTGGTACTTTTTTGAAATCTGCTAGGTCTAAAGAGTTTATGACCCCACAAGGAAGAGAAAAAGCCTATAAAAATTTAAAAGAACAAAACATAGATGCGCTTGTTGTCATTGGTGGTGATGGTACTTTTACCGGAGCCATTGTTTTTAATCAAGAATTTGATTTCCCTATTGTAGGACTTCCTGGAACCATTGATAATGATATCAATGGTACAGATTTCACCATAGGGTATGATACTGCCTTAAACACAGTAGTTGAGGCTATAGACAAGATTCGAGACACCGCAATATCTCATAGCAGACTCTTTTTAGTAGAAGTAATGGGCCGTGATGCTGGTGATATTGCTCTTAATGCAGGGATTGGTGCTGGTGCCGAAGAAATATTAATCCCAGAATTAGACATGGGAAAAGAGCGATTACTTTCTTCTTTAAAACGAAGTAAAAAATCAGGAAAGTCTAGTAGTATTGTTGTAGTTTCTGAAGGTGATCAAATCGGAAAAAATATTTTTGGTTTAGCATCTTACATACAAGAAAATCTAGAGGAATATGAGTGTAAAGTTACTGTTCTAGGTCATATTCAAAGAGGAGGCTCACCAAGCTGTTTTGACAGAGTACTGGCCAGTAGGCTAGGAATAGGCGCAGTAGATGCGCTACTGGCGGGTAAACATAATGTTATGATAGGACTAGTACACAATAAAGTAGTTTCTATAGACTTTGAAAAGTCTTTAGAAGGATCAAACAAAATTGACACAGATTTAATTCGTGTTGCAGATATAATATCCATATAAAAATTTAAAATTAAACACACCCTTTGGTGTGAAATTTATACTTATGAAAACAAAAATTGCAATTAACGGTTTTGGCCGTATCGGTAGAATAGCTTTTAGAATAGCGTCACAAAACCCAAATATAGAGGTAGTAGCAGTAAACGATCTACTTGATGTAGATCACCTTGCGTACCTTTTAAAATACGATTCTGTACATGGTACCTATAGTGGTAGTGTAGCTGTTGAAAATGGAAACCTAGTCGTAGATGGAAACCACGTGAGAGTGAGTGCAGAGCGTAACCCAGAACTTTTAAAGTGGGATGAAGTTGGTGCTACTATTGTGCTTGATTGTACTGGTATTTTTACAGATTTAAACACAGCTGATGCCCATATCAAAGCAGGAGCTAAAAAAGTTGTTATTTCTGCTCCTTCCAAAACGGCCCCTATGTTTGTAATGGGTGTGAATCATATGGACGTTAAACCATCAGATACTATTGTATCAAATGCTTCTTGTACTACAAACTGTTTGGCACCATTGGCTAAAATTATTGATGATAATCTAGAGATTGTTGAGGGACTTATGACAACAGTTCATGCCTTAACTGCAACTCAGGCCACGGTAGATCAGCCTTCTGCCAAAAATTACAGAATGGGTAGAAGTGGTGTAAATAATATTATACCCTCTACAACGGGTGCAGCTGTTGCTGTCACAAAAGTGATACCTGCTCTTGAAGGAAAACTCACAGGAATGGCCTTTAGGGTTCCTACAGTAGATGTTTCTGTGGTAGATTTAACCGTTAGAACAAAAAAAGCGGCTAGTTATGAGGATATCAAAAAACTATTTAAAGATGCCTCTCAAGGAGCCTATAAAGGAGTAGTTTCTTACACTGAAGATGCTGTTGTATCTCAAGATTTTGTGGGCAGCACTCATACTAGTAACTTTGATGCTGGAGCAGGAATTGCATTAAACGATCATTTTTTCAAATTAATATCGTGGTATGACAATGAATACGGATATTCTGCAAAACTAATCGAATTAGCTATACACGTGGCAAGCCTTTAAATTATGATTTTACTCACAGATGGAGGGTCAACAAAATGTGATTGGATATTATTAGATAGCCAGGGTGCTGTTGTGTTAAGAACTAGAACCCTGGGTTTAAATCCTGCAGTTGTTCATGCAGATGAACTTTCAAAAAGAGTTGCAGATAATTTAGATATGCAACCTTATTATGAACAGGTAACACGTCTAGATTTTTATGGTGCAGGTTGTGGTACAGAAAAACCTTCATTATTACTTAAGGGTGTTTTACAAAAGGTATTTCCAAAGGCTGTTGTAGATGTTCAAGAAGACACAATTGCTGCCGTGTATGCAGCTACTGCATTGCCGGGTATAGTTTGTATCTTGGGTACTGGATCAAATAGTAGTTACTTTGATGGTACTAAGGTTCATCCAAGTGCAGTATCTTTAGGGTATAGCTTAATGGATGAGGCCAGTGGAAACTATTTTGGCAAACGGTTACTGCGAGATTATTTTTATAATAAGATGCCTACAGTGCTAAAAGCCGAATTTGCTAGAAGGTTTGATCTTACCCCAGATGTTATAAAATACAATATATACAAACAAGAGAATCCAAATATGTATTTGGCATCTTTTGCAGAGTTTATTTTTAATCCTGGTGCCCTGAGACCAAAAAATGCTGTAGAAATTAATGGATATTTTTATAAACTTATAAGTGAGGGAATTAATAAGTTTATTGAATGTAGAGTTTTGTGTTTTAAAGAAGCACAAAGCGTACCTATACATTTTATAGGTAGTATAGCTCATTTCAGTGAGGATATCATTAGAGATTGCATGCAACCTTATAATTTAACCCTTGGCACTATCATTAGAAGGCCTATAGACGGTCTTATAGAGTATTACAGAAATCATATTTTAAAAAACAACCTATAAAATTCTTTAGTTTAGTACTAACTACCTTATGGCATTACCAAAAATAAATCCTACTACTACCAAGTCTTGGAGCAATTTACAAGACCATTTTACAGCTATGGAAACTGTAAAAATGCAAACCTTATTTGCTAATGAATTAGATAGGAAAGAGCGCATGAGCCTTGCTACAGATCTTGTTTCATTAGATTTTTCAAAAAATAGAATTACTTCTCAGACCCTAGAATTATTGGTAGCATTAGCCAAAGAAACAAAATTAGATGAGGCAATTACAGCTCAATTTAATGGAGCTGTAATCAATGAAACAGAAAACAGACAGGTATTACATACTGCACTTAGGGATTTTACTAAAATGAAGCCAGAGGTGGAGGCTACTTTATCTCAAATGAAACAGTTCTCTCAGACCATAATTGACGGAACACACAAAGGATACACAGGCAAGGCAATAACAGATATTGTTAATATTGGTATTGGAGGAAGTGATTTAGGCCCAGCAATGGTAACTGAGGCACTCAGTTATTATAGAAATCATCTTAATGTACATTACATTTCTAATGTAGACGGAGATCATGTTTGTGAAACACTGCAAAAGCTTGATGCACAAACAACTCTTTTTATTATTGTAAGTAAAACATTTACCACACAAGAGACACTTACCAATGCCACTACTGTTCGTGAGTGGTTTTTGCAGCAAGCTGGAGAGAAGGCTATAGCGCAACATTTTGTAGCGGTATCAACAAATCTTTCTGCTGTAGCTAACTTTGGTATTTTACCACGATATACATTTACTATGTGGGATTGGGTAGGTGGAAGGTTTTCTTTGTGGAGCGCCGTTGGGCTTTCAACCTGTTGCGCTGTAGGGTACTCTAATTTTGAGCAGTTATTAAAAGGAGCTCATAAAATGGATTGTCATTTTAAGACCTCTGACTTTTCCCAAAATATACCCGTAATTTTAGGATTGCTATCGATTTGGTATACTAATTTTTTCAAAACAGAAACAGAGGCTGTTTTGCCCTACACTCAATATCTTTCAAAGTTTGTAGATTATTTGCAACAAGCCTCCATGGAAAGTAATGGTAAATCTGTGGATAGAAATGGAACTCCAATTAATTACCAAACAGGTCCAGTGGTCTGGGGTAACACAGGAACCAACGCACAACATGCTTTTATTCAATTATTACATCAAGGAACCCTACTCATACCTACAGATTTTATTTTGTTTGAGGTTTCTTTACATGGCAAAGAAAATCATCAAGATATCTTACTTGCAAATTGTTTTGCACAAGCACAAGCACTGTTAATGGGTACCTATGGCGAAGATATCACTAATCCTTATAAAGTATTCCAGGGTAATAAACCCTCAAACATAATCACACTTCAAAAACTATCTCCAGAGAGTTTAGGTGCTTTAATTGCTATGTATGAGCATAAAATATTTGTTCAAGGAGCTGTATTAAATATTTATAGTTTTGATCAATTTGGTGTGGAGCTTGGAAAAAAGATGGCTAATAAACACTTAGAGAAGTAAATTTATCTCACTATTTTCTTAGTTATATTTCTTTTAACATATAGTAACGTAAGGTCAGTTTTATTTTTTTGTAGTTTTGAAAGAAAAACATGAAAGGTAAAATTATATTAAGTTGTACCCTGTTTCTTTTATGTATCTCTGCATTGTCTTCTCAGACTATAGTAGAACGTCAAGAAATTTCAAGTACCTACGACCAAGAAAAACTTTCCTCACTGGCCCTTGAGCTTAAAAAAAACTTTGAAAATAATCAAAGAGCTGCTTTTAATATGGCAGCCCAGAAAGGATGGGAAACCGAGTTTGAACTACCACAAGGAGGTACTGCACTTCTTGTTGGAATTTTTGAAGATGGAAGTCCAAAATATTATGCAACCTACAATAGAGAAGCTTGTATAACAACAAGAGCAGACAGAGTTCATAGTGGGGGATCTGCAGGTTTGGATTTAAATGGTGAGGATATGATTGCTGGCATCTGGGATGGTGGAAGAGTTCGTGGAACACACAATTTAATTTCAGGAAGAACAACACAAATAGATAATCCGGGAAGTATAAGTAGTCATGCAACACATGTCTCAGGTACAATGATTGGCGATGCAAATCAAATCAATGGCCAAGCCATTGGTATGGCACCTCTTGCAGAATTGATAGCCTATGATTTTAACAATGACGAATCAGAAATGACAAGTGAGGCTTCCCAGGGAATGATTATTTCTAATCATAGCTACGGGATATATGCAGATAACCTACCTCTTTGGCGTCTTGGTTATTATGATAACAACGCAAGAGATATTGATAGAATTATATATAATGCTCCCTATTATTTACCAGTTGTTGCTGCGGGAAATGATCGTCAATCTGGAGTAAATACAACAGATGGTGGTTATGATTATCTGACTGATAAAGCAGTTGCCAAAAACAATATGGTTGTAGCTGCGACTTTTGAGGTTTTAAATTACCAAGATCCTAGTGATGTTTCTATGTCTAGTTTTAGTAGTTGGGGCCCAACAGATGATGGTCGTATCAAGCCAGATATTTCTGCTAAGGGCGTTAATATGTTATCTAGTTCTGGCAACTCTAATTCTTCTTATGGTAACTCTAGTGGTACTTCTATGTCTTCTCCAAATGTATCAGGTAGCCTAATTTTATTACAGCAACACTATAACAATATAAACCAAGAGTTTATGTTAGCCTCTACTCTAAGGGCATTAACACTTCACACCGCGGATGAGGCAGGAAACAATCCAGGTCCGGATTTTAGATTTGGATGGGGGCTTATGAATACAGAGCGTGCTGCAGCCCTGATTTCTGATGCTAGTAATGAGAGTATGATTATCACTGAAACTCTTGAGGCCAATGATGTGTACACCTACACCTTCAAGGCAGATGGTACTCAAAACATTTCAGCTACTATTGCTTGGACAGATCCAGCCGCAAACACACTTCCGGGCGCAAATGAAGATCTTGCCACTCCAAGTTTACTAAATGACCTTGATTTAAGAATATCAAAAGACGGAGGTCTTACTTATTTTCCATGGATATTGGATCTAGCCGCGCCAAGTGCTGGGGCAACTACTGGGGATAATGTAGTAGATAATGTAGAGAAGATAGAAATCAATGCTCCTGAACCTGGAGATTATATTGTTCGGGTTTCTCATAAGGGTCAACTACTTACTAATGATATTCAAGTTTTTTCTCTAATTTTAGAGGGCATCTCAAGTGAAGACTTTATTGTTTCTACCACATCTGGAAACGTATTAACATGTCCAGAGGTTGAAACGGCCACTTTTGACATTGACCTTACCTTTGATCAAGGATTTGAGGATACCGTTGTTTTAACCTTTGATGCAGCGCCCCCTGGGACAACCGCGGTTCTAACACCTAGCTCTGTCACTGAGACGACTACGGCTGTGTTAACCATAGAGGGTATTGACGGCTTGGCCTTTGGATCTTATCCTATTGTAATTACGGCAACTGGTTCAAGCCAAACAACCAACACCTATGTTTCTTTAGAAATTACAGATGATATCCAAGTTGGGTTGGTAGAACTTGATTCTCCAAATAATAATGCTCAAAACAGGCCTATAGACGGCTTAGAACTAGAATGGGAATTAGCTTCCAACGCAGTATTAGGGTATGAGTATGAAGTAGCCCTTGACAATACCTTTGAGCAGGTTGTCATTACAGGCACCACCTCAGACTTGACTACAACTATAAATGGTTTGGTATACCAAACAGAGTATTTTTGGAGAGTACGTGGTATCAATGAATGTTCTTTAGGAACCTATGATGGATTTAGAAGGTTTGTTACCATGGCAGAGCTTGCCATTGATCAGAACCAGATTCAATCACTTGTGGTGTATCCAAATCCTACCAATTCACTTGTTACTATAGAATCACCTGTAAGCAATCTAAAGGGTGTTTCTGTGTATTCTATATCAGGTAGGTTACTACTAAATAAAGAAGTATCTGCAAACAAGATAACTATTGATGTATCTGGATTTGCAACAGGAACATATTTTATAAAGGCAACCTCAAAAAATGCAAGTAGCGTAATACAAATACTTAAAAAGTAAGCCTTAGGTTTTTACAAAAAAAGTCCCGAGCTACACCAGCTCGGGACTTTTTTGTGCATTGTGTTGAACAATAATAAATCAACATCTTAAAAAAGGTTTATTTTATTATTAATTTCTGTGTAGTGATTACTTTTTCTGGACTCTCTATTGTTAAAATATACATACCAGAAACAAGACTTGAAACATCCATACTTTGGTGTGCTTTAATAGAAGAAACTTCCTTAATTATTTTACCCGTAAGGCTATAGATAACAACTGAAAAACTTTTTTGAAAATCACTTGAACTAACACCTACAGTATCTGTTGCCGGGTTAGGGTAGATGGTAAAGTTTTGCTCATTATTGTCTTCAATACTAAGGGTTCCCCAACGGTCTTCAGCGGGTGTTCCTCCCCAAATAATAGTGGCTAGATAGGGGTTGTCTATAAATGGGTTTCTATTGCCATAGGCATTTTCTAGGTAGTTATTTCTTTGATCTTCAAAAGCAGGGTCTACTGGATCCTCTACGTTCCATTGCAGGTAAATTTGTAACATATTGTTTCCACTTTGGAGGGCTCCTGTTCCATTTAATGAGGGAAGGCATCTATCTCCGTAGCGAGTGTACATATACATCATCATTCTCGCTACATCACCTTTCCACTCGTCACCAGGATACCAGTTTCCATTTACAGTGCCTGAATTACCACTTCCAGCTGCAAATTTTTTGTTACCACGGTTTCCATTCATTTGCACATCACTAGATCTTAGGTTGTGTGGATCTGCAACAATACCCGTAAAAATATTACTAGTTCCTCCCATCTCAGGGTCTGAATTACTGCGTGCAAAAACATGCTCTCTATTAAAATTACATGTATTACCTCCAAATTCTTGTTTATTTCTACTCCTTTGGGGAGTGCAACTTGCATTGCTATAACCGTATACTAACAACACATTTTGACTGTTATCTGGATCTTCGTCTGTTTCTAACATGGTATCACGTACATCACCATAGGTAAAGGTTGTGTTATCGATATCAATCTTTTCTTGGAGTTCATTATACAATGCTTGCCCTGTAAGGCTTAGGTTTACATTGTTATAATAGGATTGTTGTGCAAATAGAATGCTTGTAATACTCAAGCAAAAAAGTAGTTGTACTATTTTCATTTATATATTTTTTTTAAGTAATGCCATATAAAATCCATCAAATCCAGAACTTGAAGGAAGTATTTTTTCGTCTTTTACAAAGGTAAAGGTTTCTCCCGCATCTCTCTTTAAAAATGCTTTTACTTGTTTTTCATTCTCACTTGGTAATATAGAACAAGTTGCATATACTAGATCTCCTCCTGGTTTTACCATTCTAGAATAAGAATCTAAGATTTCGGCTTGTGTTACTTTTATTTCTTCTAAAAAATCAGGATTCATTTTCCATTTGGCATCAGGGTTTCTTCTTAAAACACCTAGTCCTGTACAAGGAGAGTCTATGAGTACCTTGTCTGCCTTTCCTAGAAGCTTTTTAATGACTTTGGTAGAGTCAATGGTTCTGGTTTCTATATTGTGAATACCATTACGGCGTGCACGTCTTTTTAGTTCCTTTAATTTATTCTCATAAATATCCATAGCTACCACCTGCCCTTTATTTTGCATTAAAGAGGCAATGTGCAAACTTTTACCACCTGCCCCGGCACATGCATCTATTATGCGCATACCAGGCTTTGGGTCTAAAAGTGCTGCTACTTTTTGTGAGGATGCATCTTGTACCTCAAACCACCCTTTTTTAAAAGCATCTGTAATAAATACATTTGCTCGCTCTCTTAAAACGAGTGCTAGAGGGTACCCTTTAATTGTTTTTGTGAGTATTTCATTCTCTTTTAAGGCTAATTGAACCTGCTCTATAGTAGTTTTTGTTGGGTTTATTCTAAGAACCACTTCGGCTTGCTTGTTTAAAGCCGCTATTTCTTTATCCCATTTTTTACCTAATTCTTTGACACCTAATTCATCCAACCAATCTGGAATAGATTCTCTGATTTTTCTTGTTTTTGATAGTTCATCAAAACGTCCTTTAATACGCCTTGTTGGAGTTTGCTCAAATTGTGTCCAATCTTTAGGAATAGCAATTCCTTTTAGTGTACACCAAACGGCAAACATTCTATACAGATTACCACGAGAAAAAGGTGCTTGTACTTCTGCTATTTCCTGGTAAAGGCGTTTCCATCTTACAATGTCATAGGTTGTTTCTGCAATAAAACTGCGGTCTCTAGAACCCCAACGTTTGTCTTTTTTAAGGGTAGCTCTTAGTACTTTATCTGCTTGTTTTTGCTCATTAAAAATAAGGTTTAATGAATCAATAGTGGCAAAAACAAGGGTTCTGTGTAATCTCATAGGTACATAATAAACATCAAATTATATGCTTTGATGTGTTTGCAAAGGTATCTTATTTTCAACGATTTGTTTTAGTTACTTTTACTAAAAAATAATATGTCAATAAAACACTTTTTTACGCTCATTTTAATATTTGTTTTGAGCTATTCTTGCTCTAGTGGTAAAAAGAAACCTTTTACCAGTGTTAGCATTTCAGAGGTATTTACAGATAGTTTAAGTATACGCGCTATTGTACCAAAAGATGGCTCTAATGTTTGGTTTGCAGCCAATAAAGGTGTCGTTGGACTCATAACCAATAAAACCCCAAAGCTAGTAACGGTTGCCTATGATTCAAAGCCCTTACATTTTAGGGCAATAGCAAAGACTGCTTCTTCTGTTTTTATTTTGAGTATTGATACTCCTGCAGTTTTGTATAAATTAGACATCAAAGATAATCAGGCAACAGCCATGAAAGATGTTTATGTAGAAACAGGGGAGGGTGTTTTTTATGATGCTATTTCTTTTTGGAATGACAATGAGGGTATCGCAATGGGTGATCCAATAGGTGGATGTCTTTCTATTATCATAACTAGAGATGGAGGTACTTCTTGGGCTAAGTTACCATGCAGTAATTTGCCAGAGGTTATGGCAGGAGAGGCAGCATTTGCAGCTAGTAATTCTAACATAGCAATATATGGAGATCATACCTGGATTGTAACAGGAGGGAAGCGGGCTAGGGTGTTTCATTCTCCAGACAAGGGTCTTACTTGGAGTGTTTATGATACTCCTATACTTCAAGGAGGTGTTATGACGGGTATTTACAGTGTTGATTTTTTGGACGCTACTACCGGTGTTGTTTTTGGTGGAAATTGGGATGATAAATACTTTAATGAGGGTAATAAGGCCATTACCAGAGATGGTGGTAAAACATGGAGTTTACTTAGTAATGGATCTGGTCCTGGATATCGCTCTTCAGTATCTTTTGTCCCAGGAACAAAAGGGCAGGGCATCGTTGCAGTTGGATCTCCCGGTATTTCTTACAGCAGTGATCAAGGTCTTACTTGGAGTGAATTATCTAAAGAAGGCTTTTATGCCATAGAATTTGTAAATGATAATGTGGCTTTTGCCAGTGGTAATATGAAAATTGCCAAACTAAGTTTTAAATAAAACACTCCCTATCTACTATTTAAAGTAGCTTTTTGGATGTGGTTATATTTTTGGTAAAAAGATGTTATTAAGGTCTCTCTTTTCTTTTTTGGTTAGGACCTCTAAAGCGCTTGAGTAGTTTTTTTTTGAAACCCTCCTCAGCCATCAATAACTTTATGGTTTGCTGGGGTGTGATTACTCCCTCCAATAAACTAATAAGTTGTTCCATTTTTTTTGTGAGCTCTCCCCTAATTTCAGCGTATTTTACAAGTACTTCCTTGGCTTTTTTATCACTCAGCCCATCCATATTTTTATCTTTTAAAGTCTTTAAACCTTCAAGTTGCGTTTTTCTGAGTGCCATCACCTGTTGTTCATGTTTATTGTAGATGGGCCAAAACTTTTGAGCCTGCGTAGAGGTAAGATTCACCTTTTCTGTTATAAAGGCTATTTTATGAGCTTTTATTTCTTCAAATTTTCTGTCCTGTGCATTCATTCCTAGGGTTGCTAGGAAGAGTATTATCATTAATTTTTTCATCTATTGTTGTATTAAAATGTTCGTGTTTAAATGGTCTAATAAATATTTTTGTAGTTGCTGATCATCATACAATGCACTTTCTTCCAATTCTACAATGTTTTGCTGTGGAAACTCCCCTGTAATTTGGTCAAGTGAGAAAGCACCCACATTCTCAAACATATACTCCTCTAAGTTTGTTATTGCAATTTCATCTATTGAAAGCGTATTTTGGGTATTGTTAACTGCACTATATACGGCTATACAGGCTGCAACTGCGATGCTTATATACAAAGGTTTTAACAGCGAGATAACCTTTGGGTCTTTGGTTTGCTTTTTTGTTTTTGGTATGTTTTCAAGTTCACTTTTAAGCGCTAATTGTAATCTAGATTCAAATGTTTCTAGATAATTTTCTGGCATTTTATAGCCATGTTTGTAAGGAGGTTTTGTTTTCATACTATTATTATGACAACACTTTTAATAAAAGGTTTCATTAGTTTTTAAAAATTGCTTAATTTTTTTTACTGCAATATGATAAGAGCTTTTTAAGCCTCCAACAGAGGTGTCTAGTATTTCAGAGAGTTCTTCGAAAGTATGTTTTTCGAAATATTTCATCCTAAAAACTTGTTGTTGTTTATTTGGCAGGGTAGTAATTGCTTTTTGTAGTAATAATTCAAAGCTGTCTCCCTGAAAATACACATCTGTCTTTAAATTATCTATTGCTTTTTTTTGTAATTCTTGGGAGCTTATTTGTAAACGCTTAGCTTTTTTATTTATACTATTGATAGCTTCATTTGTTGAAATACGATATAACCAAGTATATAATTTACTTTCACCCTTAAAATTTTGAATATTCTTGTACACTTTAATAAACGTGTTTTGAAGTACATCATCTGTATCATCATGATCTTTTACAATCCCACGAATATTCCAATACAAACGCTCTTTATATAAACCAACCAATGTATAATAAGCTGCCTCCCTTGTTGAGGGTTGTTTTAAGTTGTGAATAAGTTTCTTTTCGTCCAACATTTTTGGGAGTATACTACTGAGACACTCTTTGGTGTAAATGGTTTAATATACATTATAAGGTATACAAATACCAATATAATTAAGTTTAAAAGCGTATTTCATCGATAATATACATAAATTATTTTTTTGTAGGAAAATTCTTTCTATATTTGTTTCAGGTTAATTTTTGAAACTTTTATTATATGCCTCAAATGTAATACGAGTTTAATAATGGCGAGTATAGCGGGGGCTTTCTCGCCATTTTATTTTTAATTTATCTTAAATTAATTAGTATTACTTAAGCTATTACTTCTTCCAAAAAGGTTTATTTTATAGATAAAGTGTAAATAAAATACGATAAAAAGCATTTTTTTCTTGTGTATTCAAAATAATGGGGTATATTTGTACCCTACTTATAATAGTACTGTTAGGCACGTGCCCCAAATGTGTTTAACACAAAATCAAGAGCAGCTCCCCAGCTGCTCTTTTTTATGTAATAAACAACTCTTAGGCTAAAGATTGCATCTCTACAAGACTGTAATACATTCCTTTTTTTGCTAGCAAATCTGCATGTTTGCCTTGCTCAACAATGCATCCTTTGTTTAGTACAACAATCATGTCAGCATTTTGTATGGTAGAGAGTCTGTGAGCGATCACAATAGAGGTTCTGTTTTTCATCATGTTTTCTAATGCAGTTTGAACTAGACGCTCACTCTCTGTATCAAGGGCAGATGTGGCCTCGTCTAAAATCATGATAGGAGGATTTTTAAGTACCGCTCTAGCAATACTAAGGCGTTGTTTTTGTCCTCCACTTAATTTATTACCACTATCACCAATATTGGTATCAATAGTTTTAGGTAATTCTTTAACAAACTCCCAAGCATTTGCAATTTTCAAAGCTGCAATGATTTCTTGATCTGTAGCATTTTCTTTTCCAATAAGTAAGTTTTCCCGTATGGTATCATTAAACAAAATGGAGTCTTGTGTCACTAGACCTAGTAACCCTCTTAATGAGTTTTGAGTCATATCCTTTATGTCTATATCATCAATGGCTATACCCCCAGTATTAACGTCATAAAAGCGAGTGACTAGATTTGCAATGGTACTTTTACCACTACCACTTTGACCAACAAGTGCAACAGTATGTCCTTTGGGTATCTCTAGAGAAAAGTTTTGTAGTACATTTTCTTGTTCATATTTAAAGCAAATATTGTCTATACGCACCGATTTAGTAAAACCCTGTTTTACAATTGCGTTTGGTTTGTCTTTGATACTAGATCTGGTTTCTAATATCTCCAACACACGCTCTGCGGCAGCGTTCCCTCTTTTAACACTATAGCTTGCTTTACTTATGGCCTTTGCCGGTGTAAGAATATTATAGGCAAGGCCCATGTACACAATAAATGCCTCTGCAGGAAGTGTTTTCTCAACAAGTACCATAGATCCTCCATACCACAAAAGTATAGAGATTACCGCAATACCTAAAAACTCACTTGTAGGAGAGGCCAAGTTTTGTCTATTTAATAAAGTGTTTGATGATTTAAAAAAGCGCATGGTAGAATCTTCAAATCTTTTTGAGAATATCTTTTCTGCATTAAATCCTTTTATGATTTTTAAGCCCCCTAATGTTTCCTCCAATAGCGATAAAAAATAACCTTGTTCTTTTTGAACCTTTTCACTATGACTTTTTAGAGATTTTCCAATTTTTGAAATTAAAAATCCAGACACAGGAATAAAAATAAAAACAAATAAAGTGAGCTTTGGGCTTATAGCAAGCATGGCTATAATGGTAAATAAGATCATTAGAGGCTCTCTAACTATGAGCTCAAGTATAGATAAAAAAGAGTGTTGTACCTCCAAAACATCATTGGTAATTCTGGCTATTGTATCTCCTTTTCTCTTTTCTGAATAATGTGATACGGGGAGAGCTACTGTTTTGCGATACAATTCATTACGTAAATCTTTTAATACACCATTTCGCAAAAATGTGATAAAATACATTGCTAAGTAACCAAATAAATTTTTCAATAAAAATGTAGCTATAACAAATACAATCATAATGGTAAGGGCGCTCATCTCTCCAGATGCCTCAATACGCTGTGTGATGTAAAAGTTTGAAAACTGCTCAAAATAATCTCCAATTTTTGTAATACCCATGTAGGTAGGTTTTACCAATACTTTTTCTCCATTTCCAAATAAAACCTTCAACATAGGCATTAGAGAAACAAAGGCTAAGGTTCCAAAAAAAGCATAGAATACATTTGCAGTAATGTTTAACAGCGCATACTTCTTGTAAGGTCTTGCGTAGTCTAGTATTTTTTTGAAATAATTCATAGGCTTATACTATTTTTAAATCAGTACAAATAGCATGTATTTTATTTTTCAGTAGTTGTGAAATACCAGGCTGTTGTTTGTCTTGAACACTGATATAAAATTTAATCTTTGGTTCTGTACCACTTGGTCTGGCTGCAATTTTACTCCCATCTTGTGTATAATATATCAGCACATTACTCTTTGGCATATCTAAGGTAATAGTTTTATTGTTTATTACATCTAGCCTTGTACTGGTATTGTAATCTTCTACAGATACCACAGGGCTGCCAGCAATCTCTTTTAAGGGGTTAGTGCGCAAGTCTTTCATTATTTGCTCAATCTCTTGGGCACCTTTTTTTCCTTTTTTAACAAGAGAGACAAGATGCTCTCTGTAATATCCAACCTCTTTATGAATCTGGTCCAAATACTCAAATAAGGTGCGTGATGCTGCTTTTTGTTGCGCTGCAACCTCACAGGCTAATAAACTTGCAGTAACAGCATCTTTGTCTCTTACAAATTCTCCAACCATAAAACCAAAACTTTCTTCTCCACCACCAATAAACTCTAAGTCTGGAAAATCTTTTACCATTTTAGCTATCCACTTAAATCCTGTAAGTCCCTCTTTGTATAATACACCAAATTTATCTGCAATTTTTGCAATCATTGGTGTTGAAACAATTGTTGAGGCAATAAACTGGTTTCCAGTAATCTTACCAGCTTTCTTCCAGTTTTCAAGTAAAAAATAGGTCTTGATTGCCATGGCTTGGTTACCGTTAATGATTTCCATATTACCTTGGCTATTTCTAACGGCTATTCCTAATCTATCACAATCTGGATCTGTGCCTATTACAATATCTGCATTTGTTTGCTGTGCAATCTCAATTGCCATTTTAAGCGCTTCTGGCTCTTCAGGATTTGGAGATACCACCGTAGGGAAATCTCCATCTGGTTTTGCCTGTTGGGCTACTACATGAACATTTGTATAGCCAGCTGCCTCTAATACTCTTGGTATCATAGTAATTGAGGTGCCATGAAGGGCTGTAAAAACAATTTTTAGGTCTTTTTTGGCGCTATCTGGGGTATTGTAACTCCCATTTTTAACTGAGGCATTAGCAAAGGCATCGTCTACCTCTTGATCTATTACTGTTATTAACTTATCGTTGGCATTAAAAAGAATATCACTATACGCTAAGGCATCAATTTCTTTTATTATTGCAGTGTCTTGAGGAGGTACTAGTTGGCCCCCATCTTGCCAATATACTTTATACCCATTGTATTCTGGTGGGTTGTGTGAGGCAGTGAGTACAATACCACAGTGACAGTCTAAATGTTTTACGGCAAAGGATAATTCTGGGGTAGGGCGCAAATCACTAAATAAAAATACCTGGATACCATTGGAAGAAAATACATTGGCAACAACTTGCGCTAATTCTTTAGAATTGTGTCTGCAATCAAAGGCAATGGCAACTTTTAGTTTTTCTAGAGGGAAGCACTTTTTAAGATAATTGCTTATTCCTTGTGTATTTTTACCAAGGGTGTATTTGTTTATTCTGTTATCACCAATACCCATAATACCTCTCATGCCTCCGGTACCAAAAGCCAGGTTCTTGTAAAACGCATCATCTAATGCCTCTGGATCATTGGAAATCATATGTTTTATATGTTCCTGAGTTGTTGTATCAAAAGTAGGGGAAAGCCAAGTAGTAACGCGTTGTAATAAATCTGGGTCTATGGTATTCATAAAGGGGTGTTTTGTATGCAAAAATAGCCAATTTTAGGCCAGTTGTGATGTGAGCTATTCACAAATTTTAATAGTTGTTTTAAGATGTGTTTCTAAAACGTTTTTTTTACACTATAGTTGTTGTTTTCTTTTTTTGATCGTAAAAGTAGTTCGCCTAAAAATCCAGCCAAGAATAATTGTGACCCTATAATCATAGCGGTTATAGCTATATAAAATTGAGGTCTTTCTGTAATAAGTCTACCTGTTGTATTGATAAATAACTTGTCAACGCCCAAATACAAAGCGAACAAAATCCCAATGGTAAGCATAAAAGCACCTAAGGCTCCAAAGAGGTGCATAGGGCGTTTTCCAAATCTAGAAAAAAACCATAGTGTAATTAAATCTAAAAATCCATGGGTAAAGCGCTCTGCACCAAATTTTGTATTACCGTATTTACGCGGCTGGTGTTGTACAATTTTTTCTCCAATTTTTTTGAAACCCGCATTTTTTGCCAACACCGGAATGTACCGATGCATTTCTCCGGTAACTTCTATGTTTTTTACTACCTCTTTTTTGTATGCCTTGAGCCCACAATTAAAATCATTTAATTGGACACCTGAGGTTTTTCTTGCTGCCCAGTTAAATATTTTGGATGGAAAGTTTTTAAATATCTTAGAATCATACCTCACTTTTTTCCAACCAGACACCAAATCAAACCCTTGATTTAAGATCATGTCATAAAGCTGAGGTATTTCCTCAGGATTATCTTGCAAGTCTGCATCCATGGTAATAATAACATCTCCTTTGGCCATTGCAAACCCTGCATGCAACGCTTGAGATTTGCCAAAGTTTTTTAAGAATTGAATGGCTTTTATCTCTGTATGGAGTGTGTGAAGTGACTCTATAATAGCCCATGAGTTGTCTGTGGAGCCGTCATCAATAAAGATTACCTGGTAGCTAAAGCTGTTGGCTTGCATTACTTTTGCAATCCAGAGGTATAATTCTTTAATAGATTCCTCCTCATTTAATAGAGGTATGACTACAGATATATTCATGGGTTAGTCTATGGAGTTTGGATCACTTTTTTTGAAAATAAGCCCAACAAGTAATCCAATAACCGCTTGTACAATTAGTCCAGAGGCATATGATTTGGCTTGATTGACCATTGAAAAATTATCAATTTCTCCAAGTTCTCTCAAAGATTCATCTATTACTTCTTGTGGGGTATTGAATCGCTCCATAAATTCTCTGGTCATCTCAATACTTTGCTCATTTAAATAAGAGGCAAGTTCTGTATCTACAACAGTAAAAATTAGGATACCTACCATAGTGCTAATGGCTAATCCAACTGCTGTAGCAATAAAGTATGCTGTAAAGGCTTCTTTAAAGCTCATAAAGCCACCCAGTATGTCTTTAGCTTTGGCCGTTGCAAAAATACCTGTACCTATGACAACTAAAATAGTAAACACCCCTATCCAGATAGAGAGAAATAACTCTTGGTTTAGTGCATATATTAGTGTGGTAGAAGTTGCAAGAATTCCACCTAGAATGAGACCATATTGGATTGAACTATCTTTTGGAGTAGGGTTTGAATCTTTCATTTGTGTAAGTTTTTTCTTTTTTAATTAGTAAGCAAATGTAGTTAAATGTTACAAAACAAAAGGGTTACTTTATTATTTTACACCTCTTTGCTGTGGTTTGTTTATTACATTAGCATAAAAAAAATCACGCTATGAAAATAGCGTGATTTATTGTACAAACGTGTACCTGTATTAAGAACGCCCATAGAGCTTCTCATAAAGGTCTTTGTACATTTCCTTGATCACTTTTCGTTTTGATTTCATGGTAGGGGTAAGGTGTCCTGCCTCAATGCTCCATACATCTGGTGTAAGTTGGAAGGTTTTTACTTTCTCCCAACTCCCAAAGCCTTCGTTGTGGAAGTTAATTTCTTCTTGGATACGGTCAATCAGCTTTTGATCTTGAGATGCAACTGCTGTGTCTTTAGAAATATCATGACCTTTTATAGCGCTCCACTGCTGTATCCAATCCCAGTTTGGTTGTATGAGTGCCGCTGGCATTTTCTCTCCATCACCCACTACAAGAATTTGCTCAATAAAGGATGACTGTTTCATGGCATTTTCAATTAATTGAGGCGCCACGTATTTACCACCACTGGTTTTAAACATAGATTTTTTACGGTCCGTGATTTTTAAGAAACCATCAGCATCTATTTCTCCAATGTCTCCAGTATGGAAATACCCATTTTTAAGGACTTCTGCAGTTTGCTCAGGATCTTTGTAATACCCTTGCATAACTTGAGGTCCTTTGATTAAAATTTCTCCGTCTTGGGCTATTTTAACTTCAGTGTCTGGTAGCGCTTTACCAACACTTCCAATTCTAAAGCCGCCATTACGCATATCATTTACTGTTACCACAGGAGAGGTCTCTGTAAGACCGTAACCTTCCATAACAGGACAACCTGCGGCATTAAATACTCTGGCTAGTCTGGGTTGTAGGGCTGCAGATCCAGAGGCAATCGCTTTTAAGTTTCCACCAAGCGCTTCTTGCCACTTGCTGAAAATTAACTTGCGAGCTACTTTTAATTTTGTTTCATACACCCAACCGTTTTGACCATAAGGTTGCCATTGAAGGCCTAGATCAACGGCCCAAAAGAATAGTTTCTTTTTTACTCCAGTTAAATCTGCACCTTTGGCAATAATTTTATCATACACTTTTTCAAGTAAACGTGGCACAGCAGTCATTACCTCTGGATGTATTTCTTTAAGATTATCACTAATAGTTTCTAAACTTTCAGCAAAATGAATACTTACACCACAATATTGATACATGTATAAAAGCATACGCTCATATATATGACAAACAGGTAAAAAACTAAGGGCTTTAGATTTACCCATTTCTATAGGCAGTCTACCTTTACTATGTTTGGCATTACAGGCAATATTTTTATGACTTAACATCACTCCTTTTGGTCTTCCAGTGGTACCAGAGGTGTATATTAGTGTTGCCAAATCATCTTCCTGGACCGCATCCATACGTTTTTGAACTTCTTGTTGCAGGTCTTGGTTTTCATTACCAAGAGTAATCACCTCTTGCCAAGAATCACAGCCATCTATATCCTCAAAGCTGTATACTCCTTGAAGAGTAGGCACATTTGCCTTTATTTTATTGATTTTTTCTAAAACTTCTTTACAAGAAACAAATACATACTTTGATTCTGAATGATTAAGTACATATTCATAATCTTGCTCAGAGATGGTAGGATAAATGGGGACATCTTGTGCACCTATTTGTAAAATACCGATGTCACAAATATTCCACTGGGTTCTATTTGTCATAGAAATAATGGCTACTTTGTCATTGGCTTTTACCCCTAGTTTTATAAGGCCTCGGCTTATAGCATTTGCCTGGTCTATGTATTGCTGTGTGGATGTCTTTACCCACGTTCCGTTAACTTTACTAACTAGTGCTCCTTCTTGGGGATAGTTCTCTAATTGGTAGTACGGAAAGTCAAAAAGTCTTTTTACCTCTATCATATCGTTATAATTTCTGTGAATGCAAAATAGTGAAAAATATTGAGTTTAAATAACTTGAAGAATTTAAATCAAATTGCATAAAAAAATGTCATACCAGAGTACCGATATGACATTTTTTACATTTTTTTTATTGCTATTGTTTGATAATCTTAAACGTTTGTAGGGTTTCTCTTTGTGATAGTTTTAAAATGTATAGACCTGGAGCAAGATCACTATAATCTAGAATATGATTTGCTGATGCCTTACTGGTTTTTATAAGTTTACCATCCATTGCGTATATCGTGGCACTATAGTTAGTAAGATTTGTTGTAATGTGTAAAACATCTTTTACTGGGTTTGGATAGATACCAAATTGATAAAGTTGTTGGTCTGTTGTAGAGAGGGTGTCATCGTTTAAGGTATTAAACGTTAGGTCATCAAAGTAAAAACCGTCTGCTTCAACAAAATTATCTGATCTGAAAATAAAACGTGCATTTATGGTTTGCCCAATGTAATCACTTAAATCAATTTGTTCTAGCACCCAATTATTTTGTGTTCCATCATACAGAGGCTGTCCCTGAGGTTGGTCCTCACTTCCTGCATTGGTGTATAGTCCGCATTGTGATATCCAACTGTTACCGCCATTTGTAGAAATTTGGAACTGCGCATAATCATAGTTATTTTCTATATCAAACTTGGTCCAAAACGTTACGTTTGCACCAATAACATCAGTAAGGTCTATGGTGTTATTTAATTCTATAGACTTATTTGCGTTGTCATTATAATCTGCGTTTGGTGACTCCGTGATACTACTTGGCGCAGAAACAAAACTCTGGGTAGTTGTGGCCCAACCATTGTTTGAGTAGTTTGAAGTAGAAGAGGCATCATCCTCAAACAAAGGGCTAAGACTCCCGAATGTTTTTGTGACTAAAAGTGTGGTGTCAAAGCTCCCATTATTTACAACTAATTCATAGACAATGAGATCTCCGCTATTAACCGTTCCGCTTAGGCTGTATTGTATGTTTCCAATTTGTGTTTCTAACAATTCAAGGCCGTTAAAATTTACAGGATTTCCTGCGGCATCAATATTGTTTGAGACAGGATTAAGTGAAACAGTAAAATTTCCGTTGCCAGATAAACCAAATCTTTTTATATCAAAAGGAGCGTCTATCACAGGAGAGGTTCCTGTATAGAGAGGCGCTGTATCTTTTAGAGAAGCAAAGTTGTTGGTCATTTTTGCTGCCGTTAAATTATGATACATCATAGATTTAGAAATAGCTTCTATTTGATTGGAGGGCGGCCAAAACTCGGTACCAATTTCTGGAGTATATGCAAGTATTTTATCATGAGTTCCCACGGTGCCGTACATAAAATCATCGCTGTCTCCAGCAGCTGCATATAGTTCTGCAGATAAGATGTTATTGTATCCATTTTGTGAAACTAATTCTGCCCCTAGATTGTCAAGTAGTTCTTCATCTACAGAGGGGGTGTTCTCTGCGTAACCGTATGGGCGAAGCAATAGTTCACCATAGCTATGGTTGTTAAAAGCCATGGTAAAATTATGCTGCTCTACAAACCATTTCATGGCTTGGTTTTCTACTTCACTAAAGGGAGAAGAACCTCTATAAACTTGACTCTCTGGATTACCAGATGACCCTTCGCCGCCCCACATACCGTTGTTTGGGTTTCCATCAATGAAAAATTCGTAATTTCTATTGTTATCTACACCAAAGGTTCCATTGCCGTTGTTTCTTCTGTTTTTTCTCCAAAAGCCGCCTCCATTTGGATTTGTTTTTTCGTTGTAAAGGTACCCGTCTGGGTTTACAACAGGGACAAAGAAAAGTTCGGTATTATTAACGATGCTTTGGATCTCTGGGTTTGTTTGATAATTTTCCAGTAAATACCACATGTAAAAAATAAGTTGGTGCAGTGACATTGGTTCACGAGCGTGGTGAATCGCTGAATATAATATTTGTGGCTCCTGCTCTGAGCTATCTGGGTTGTCACTTATTTTAACCCATTTAATACCATTGTCGCCAATGGAGGGAGTGACAGAATTATCTGGCTGTCCTTGGGTTAAAAAAGTGCTGATATTTGATTTTGTGGTGATTAAATTAGGGTAGAGTGCCTTCATCTGGTCTAACTCGTCTAATACCTCTTGGTAGGTAAAATACCCCCCCATGGAGCCGGCAGAGTCATTAAAGTGAACTGGAGTTTGATAAGTATCACTATCATCTATACACGCTAAATTTCTTAGAGGTACTTTTAGGTTGTTTTGAGTCAAAAAATGTTGTTCAAGATCATCTATCAAAATCTCTATATTATATCCATTATCACGCGCAATGCTCAGCTCTGAGGTAGAGAAGTCTGAAATAATGAAGACCCCTTTTTTGTGCTTTGCGTGATCTACCGCTACCCCTAAGCTCTCTAGTTGAGATAGTTGTTGGCTATCAGAGTAGTAAATTTTTGCTCGTTTAAATTTTTCCTCTAAAGATTGTGAGAAACAAACAGCCGTATTTAATACTAATAAAATAGTAAGTAAATTATTTTTCATTCTTTTTTTAATTCAAGTGTATATTACCTCTAGTGTGACCAAAGGTATGGGTACCAATGGCACAAGAGTGTTAAAAATGAATTAAAAGTGAGAAAATTAATTAGTTTCCAACCATTTTCTTGCGTTTACAAATCCCTCCAGCCAAGGACTAACTTCATCCTTACTGCCTTTTGGATAGTGCCCCCAATTCCAGGGAAAGGTAGAACGCTCTAAATGTGGCATCATTACAAGATGTCTTCCTGAGCCGTCTGTCATCATTGCAGTGTTGTAATCACTTCCGTTTGGATTTGCTGGAAATTGGTCATAGCCATATTTTCCAACAATGTTGTAATGCCCCTCTTCTTTAGGGAGTGAAAACTTCCCTTCTCCGTGAGCTGCCCATATTCCAAGGGTACTTCCAGCTAGAGAAGATAACATGACAGAATTATTCTTTTCAATAGTCACAGAAGTAAAGTTACACTCAAACTTTCCGCTATCATTGTGAAGCATTTTTGGTTTTTCTGTATCCTGTGGATTCAGTAATCCTAATTCTATAAATAATTGACATCCATTACAAACCCCAAGAGATAGGGTATCCTTTTTTGCAAAGAAATTTTTTAAGGCTGTGTTTGCTTTTTCATTATACAAAAATGCTCCTGCCCAGCCCTTTGCGCTTCCTAGCACATCACTGTTTGAGAAGCCACCCACTGCCGCTATAAATTTAATATCTTCTAGGGTTTCTCTGCCTGAAATTAAATCTGTCATATGGACATCTTTTACATCAAAACCAGCTAGGTACAATGCGTTTGCCATTTCCCTTTCACTATTGCTCCCTTTTTCTCTTATTATGGCAGCTTTGATCCGTTTTTGGGAAGGATCTATTACAGGTATTTTTCCATCAAAACTTGGAGGAAATGTAAATTGTAAGGCTTGATTTTTATAGTTTTCAAAACGAGGTACTGCCATATCTCCACTCTGTTTTGCATCCAATAGGAGAGAGGTCTTATACCAAGTATCTCTCATTTGAGCTACATTGAGAGAAAGTGTTTCATTGTGATTTGTTAGGGTTAGCTCTTCTTTGGTTGAGACAGTACCTATCTTAACAAAATCTATGCTGTTTTCCAGTAAGGTATTCTCGAAAATATCATCATGTGATGCTTGAATTACCAATCCGCAATTCTCTGAAAACAATACTTTTACCGTATCTTTTTCTTTAAGACCACTAAGGTTCAAAGTGGCGCCTAAATTAGTGTCTGCAAAACACATTTCTAACAGGGTAGTAATAAGTCCTCCAGAGGCTACATCATGACCTGCTGCAATTTGATCTTCCATGATAAGACCTTGTATGGTGTTAAATACTTTGGCTACATAAGAGGCATTTTTAACTGTGGGAGCCTCATTTCCAATACTACTTAACACTTGTCCAAAAGAAGACCCACCCAGTTTAAAATTGTCTTGGCTTACATTAATATAATAGATGCTTGCTTTGTCTTTTTGCAATACAGGTTCTACAACTTTTTTGATATTCTTGCAGTGTCCTGCAGCGGTAATAATAACAGTTCCTGGAGAAATTACTTCCTCATTTTTATATTTCTGCTTCATAGAAAGAGAATCCTTTCCAGTAGGTACATTTATACCTAGAGCAATACTAAAGTCGCTTATGGCCTCAACGGCTTTATACAATCGAGCATCCTCTCCGGGATTGTTGCAAGGCCACATCCAGTTGGCAGATAATGAAATACTTTTCATTCCATTTTCTAGGGGTGCCCAAATAATGTTGGTTAGAGATTCTGTTATAGAATTTCTAGAACCTGCTTCAGGGTCTATAAGTCCAGAAATAGGAGAGTGCCCAATGCTAGTAGCTACCCCTTGTTTACCCTTATAATCTAGTGCCATCACTCCACAATTATTTAGGGGTAATTGTAAAGGCCCGGCGCATTGTTGTTTGGCAACTTTACCCGTTACACAACGGTCTACTTTGTTGGTTAACCAGTCTTTACAACCTACAGCTTCAAGGCTTAATACCGCAGCGATATAATTTTTAATATCAGATACATCATACACAGCAGCGTTATAATTTCTATCTATGGTGGTATCTGTCATGATTGTCTCTGGAGAGCTTCCAAACATATCACTTAAGGCAAAATCCATGGGTTTTTCTCCTGTTTTTTTGCTCTTAAAAGTAAATTGATGATCTGCAGTAACTTCACCTACTTGGTACATTGGAGATCGTTCTCTGTCTGCAATACGTTGCAATTTGCTAATGTCTTTTTTACCAATGACCAAGCCCATACGTTCTTGAGATTCGTTTCCAATAATTTCTTTTGCAGATAGCGTTGGATCTCCTACAGGTAAGGAGTCCATATTAATGGTGCCTCCCGTATCCTCTACCAGTTCGCTAAGGCAGTTGAGGTGACCTCCAGCGCCATGGTCATGGATAGATACAATAGAGTTTACATCACTCTCTACCATACCTCTCACTGCATTAGCAGCGCGTTTTTGCATTTCTGGATTAGAGCGTTGTATGGCATTTAATTCTATACCGCTAGAAAAGGCGCCTGTGTCTGCGCTAGAAACTGCGGCACCACCCATACCAATTCGGTAGTTTTCTCCTCCTAGAATTACGATCTGATCGCCTTTTTGTGGCGTGTCTTTCAAGGCTTGTTCTGCTTTACCATAGCCAATTCCTCCAGCCATCATAATAACTTTGTCAAAGCCAAGTTTTCTTGCCTGTTCCTCGTGCTCAAAGGTGAGCACAGATCCTGTGATAAGTGGTTGCCCAAATTTGTTTCCAAAATCACTAGCTCCATTACTGGCTTTGATGAGTATATCAAGGGGTGTTTGGTATAACCAATCTCTTTGTTTCATGGTTTGTTCCCAGGGGCGATTTTTTTCTAACCTGGAGTAGGATGTCATGTAAACTGCGGTGCCAGCCAGGGGCAGTGATCCTTTTCCTCCAGCCAATCTATCTCTAATTTCACCACCAGAGCCTGTTGCGGCTCCGTTAAAAGGCTCAACAGTTGTAGGGAAGTTGTGTGTTTCTGCTTTTATTGAAATAACACTATTAAAATCTTTGTTTTGATAGTAATCTGGTTTGTCTGCACTCTTTGGTGCAAACTGCGTAATTACAGGTCCATTGACAAACGCCACATTATCTTTGTAAGCAGATACAATCTGGTTTGGATTTTCTTTGGAGGTTTTTTTAATAAGTTTAAACAAAGAAGAAGGCATTTTCTGGCCATCTATGATAAAGGTGCCATTAAATATTTTATGTCTGCAGTGCTCGCTATTGGCTTGGCTAAATCCAAAAACCTCAGAGTCTGTAAGTTTTCTTCCCAGTTTGATTGCTAGTGAGTCCAGGTATGCTACTTCTTCTTTGTTTAAAGCTAAGCCTTCAGATTCATTATAGGCGGCTATATCATGTATGTTTTTTATGGACTCTGGTGTAGCTGAAATATTAAATATTTCTTGATTCAATGCAGGGAATTTTTGCAATAGCATGGGGTCAAAATCATTTGCAGTTTCTGTAGAGGAAACAAACTTTTCAATCCTAATAATTCCTTCAATTCCCATGTTTTGTGTGATCTCAACAGCATTTGTACTCCAAGGTGTAATCATGGAGGCTCTTGGACCAATAAAAAAATCCGCAATTGCGGACTGCTCTATTTGGGATACATTTCCAAAAAGCCACTGCAATTTTTGTTTGCTCTGTTTTGAGATTTCTGAGCTTGTCTGTACGGCAAAGACTTTGGTTGTAAGGTCTCCAAAAAAGTGAATCATTTTTGATGGGATTTCAATGGTTTTTAAAGTGTAAAGGTAGTTTTTTTTCTGAAATTTTTTCAAAGAATATGACTGATTTGGGCAAGGTTATTAGAAACTTTTTAACAGCTTTATCTGCTGTAAGATCATCTATGAGATAATTGTGAGTTGTTTTGTTTGGTATACAGCTTTTGGTGTTGTTATTTTTGTGTGGTGTTATCTTAAAGTTGCGTTAAGTATCTTAAAAAAAAATAAGTTAATCGAACCAAAAAGGTATATTGCACAAAATTAAAACAATTAAAAATTTTACTATGAAATTTAAAAGTCTACTGATAGTTTTAGCTATCTCGTTATCCTGGAATGCATTTTCTCAACAAACCTTGGGGCCAAGCTCTGTATCGCAAGGTACTTTCATGGGTACAACAATTGCACTGAGAGATATGCCAAGTGTTACAGAAATGGAAGAGGAGGGCTTTGAATATGCAAGAGAAATTAAGCAAAAATTTGATCCAAGTCAAAAAAATGCTGTTATAAATGAAAATGATTTACCACTTGATGGCCAACACCCAGGATACCAAAGTGAGCAGGGAACTAGAGACCCTCTAACTGTGTTGCAAAACTTTCAAGGAGCTTCTATACAAGAAGGGCAAGCAATTCCACCAGATCCAACGGGCGCAGTAGGTCCTAATCACTATGTTCACGCTGTTAATTTAGTGGTTAAAATATTTGATAAAGCAGGAAATTTATTAACAGGTCCAGTTGCACTTGGTACTTTTCTAGGTAATGGAAACAGCAACGGAGATCCAATTGTAATGTATGACCACCTTGCTGATCGTTTTTTTGTAAGCCAATTTAATGTGGGGACCAACGCTTTGATTATCGGTATTTCTCAAACTCCAGATCCAACGGGTTCTTACAATTTATACAACTACCCTCTTGATGCTTTTCCAGATTACCCGCACTACTCGGTTTGGCATGATGGATACTATCTAACAGCAAACAAAAACCAAGGAGATAAAGTGTATGTTTTAAACAGACAAGCTATGATAGATGGTCTACCTGATCCAACAATCATTGGATTTAATTTACCTCAACTAGTAAGAAACCCCGCAACGGTATTGAGTCCAGAACCAGCAAATCTAATAGGTAATGATGCAGATACAGATTCTCCTGCTTTTATTGTGTACCTGCAAGACGCGGCCTGGGGTGGTGTTTCTTATGATCACCTAAAAGTTTGGACTATAGAAACAGACTTTACAACCCCGGATAACTCAACGGTAAGCCAACCTCAAGAAATTGAAACAGCTCCCTTTGATTCTTTTTTCCGTTCTTTTGGTTTGGGTGATTTCAAACAAAAGAATACTACCCAGCGCCTAGATGGTGCCTCTGGAGTAATTAGTTATGCCGCAAATTATAGAAGTTTTGATAACTATAATTCTTGGGTCATTACATTTAATGAAGATATGGGATCTCAACGTGGAGGAATTCGTTGGATCGAACTCCGTAACACAGATGCAGATAGTAGTTGGGCATTATACCAAGAGGGGTCATATGCACCAGAAGATGGAGAGAGTAGATACATGAGTAGTGCTGCCATGGATCAAGATGGAAACATTGGTATGGCATATAATATTAGTAGTGAGGACTCCTACACCAGCATCAGGTATACGGGTCGTTATGATGGTGATACCCTTGGAGAGATGACATTCCCCGAAGGATCTATATGGGAAGGTACAGGACGTCAAACAAACCAAAATAGATTTGGAGATTACGCCCACCTTACTATGGATCCAGATGGTGTAACTTTTTGGCACACATCAGAATATTTTGTTGGGATAAACCAATGGAGAACACGTATTGCTTCTTTTACACTCAATAATGGGTTCCCTGAAGATATAGGTGTTTACAATTTTGATCAACCAGAAAGTGGTGATGCTTTGACAGACTCAGAAACTGTAACAGTTAAAATATTTAATTTTGGTACAGACCCACAAAGCAACTTTGATATTGCACTTAGAGTTGATGACCAGTTAATAGCTACGGAAACTTTTACAGAAACAATTGCATCTCAATCATCTGCAACCTATACATTTAATACAACTATAGACTTGTCTATAGCCCAACAAGAATATGAGATTGAAGCACGTACTTTATTACCTGCAGATGCAAATACACCCAATGATTCGTTTACAATAACAATTAACAATACTGCCTTATCTGTAATTGACCAAGAATTTAATAGCGGTGATTTCACAATATTTGCTAAAGGCGCAAAGCAATATGATGTAAATTTCACAACAACCAGTGATTTTGGGGCTATAACTTATAGTGTTTACAATACAACTGGTCAACAAGTGCTTAAAGGCCTTTTAGACAGCGATGGGCAATCTCACACTACTACTTTAGACTTTAGTGCTCAGCCAGTAGGTGTTTTCTTTGTGTCATTGACTAACGGTTCAAACAAAGCCACTAAAAGAGTAATTGTTTTTAAATAAAAAAAGCAAACAAAATAGAACCTCAACTTATTAAATGTTGAGGTTTTTTTTATACTAAATTTTATCTGTAAAGGTTAAATTTGTATTAATAAAATAAAATTTTAAAATATTTGTTTTTTAGCTTTTATATTTGCAAGTGAAAACACACATTTTTGGTGTTTTCTGCATATTTCTTTAAGCTATTTAATTTTTACCAAAATAAAGACTTATAGTATTGAATACATTTTCTTTAATAAAAGCGCATAAAACTCTGCTTAGTATAGCTGTGTTGTTTTTCTTTACCATACAGCCTATACTTAGTTCTGTGCTTGTATTAGCTGAAAATGCTGTTGTGGTTATTGATATAGACAACGACACTGAAAAAGAAGGTGAAAATAAAAATAAGCAAGAAAAAGAACTATCTGAAGAAAAGAAAATAACAACCCACCACGGGCCCATTGCAATTATTTTTTCAGATTCATTTTCAAGTAAAATTTCACAAACTCCAATTTCTCTATTCGGTTCTGTTTTTCTTGAAATAAGTAGTCCTCCTCCCAGGTTAGAGATGTAATTTCTACTCACATATTTTTGTATCCAAATAAAAGGACGCAAATTAATTTTCTATTATTAAATTAAACAATACACTAAAGAGTATCACTCTTTAGTAAAACATATATTTTATGAATATTTTTAAGAATTTAAAAAACGATATACCTGCAAGTATCGTTGTATTTTTTGTTGCCCTTCCTCTTTGCTTGGGTATCGCATTGGCTAGTGGAGCACCACTTTTCTCTGGATTAATTGCAGGTATTGTAGGGGGTATACTAGTAGGTGTTTTAAGTGGCTCTCAAGTTGGGGTTAGTGGTCCAGCAGCAGGATTAGCTGCTATTGTCCTTACTGCTATTGGCACCTTGGGTGGTTTTGAAAATTTCTTATTGGCAGTTGTTTTAGGAGGTGTCATTCAAATGATATTTGGTTTTTTGAAAGCTGGTATTATTGGTTATTATTTCCCTTCCTCTGTTATTAAAGGAATGCTAACGGGTATTGGTATCATTATTATTTTAAAACAGATTCCATATTTCTTTGGGTATGATTCATCTAAAGAGGTTGATTTTGCATTTTTTCAAGTAGATGGAGACACTACCTTCTCTGGTATTTTAAATGTTATTAATGGTATTAGCCTTGGGCCAACAATCATAGCTGTGGTAGCCTTGGTAATTTTACTTTTGTGGAGTTCTGTTCTCTCAAAAAAAGCAAAGATATTTACTCTCATACAAGGTCCTTTGGTAGCTGTTGTCTTTGGTGTTTTATATTTCATATTTACAAAAGACAGCCAACTTTTTGGTATTACCCAAAAACATCTTGTAAGTGTGCCAGTTCCTGATAGTTTTGATATGTTTTTAGGACAGTTTAAAACACCAAATTTTTCTGGCATAACCAATCCTGCAATATGGGTTACCGCATTCACCATTGCTCTTGTTGCAAGTTTAGAGACCTTACTTTGTGTGGAGGCTACAGATAAGTTAGATCCTCAAAAAAGAGTCACACCTACCAATAAAGAGCTTCTGGCCCAAGGTGCTGGAAATATCGTGTCTGGTTTAATTGGTGGTTTGCCCGTAACACAAGTTATTGTTAGATCTTCTGCTAATATACAATCTGGTGGTAAAACTAAAATGGCAGCCATCATACATGGTTTTTTATTATTAATTTCTGTACTATTAATTCCTACACTCTTAAACAAAATACCTTTATCTGTGCTGGCTTCCATATTACTTATTGTGGGATATAAGCTTGCCAAACCCTCATTGTTAAAAAAAATGTACACTCTTGGTTGGAAACAATTTTTACCCTTCATCATTACTGTACTAGGGATTGTTTTTACAGATCTACTTGTTGGTATAGCAATGGGTTTAATGGTTGGTATTGTTGTTATACTTATAAAGAGTTATCAAAATTCACATTTTTTACACATAGAAGATAAAAGCAATGGATCTGTTACAGTAAAAATGACCTTAGCAGAAGAAGTTACTTTCTTTAACAAAGGTGCTATTTTAAAAGAATTAGACGCTCTGCCTGTAGACAGTAGATTAGAGCTGGATGTTACAAAAACGCGGTATTTGGACAATGATATCATCGAGATATTAGAAGATTTTCAAGAAAAGGCAAAGACTAGAAATATATTTATCAAATTAATTTCTGAAAGGGGGATCGAAGAAAACCCAGAAAGTTTCATCAATTTTTTCACCTTAAGAACTAAAATAAAATAAATTTAAAGCACAAGAATATTATGAAAGCACAAACACAACAAACACAAGAGGCAATGAGCCCTGACACTGCTTTACAAGCATTAAAAGATGGAAATAAAAGATTTGTAACTAGCACTCAAGTTTCTAGAGATTTAATGCAACAAGTTGCAGATACTAGCACAGGACAATACCCTTTTGCTACGGTATTACATTGTATAGATTCAAGAGTTTCCGCAGAATTGGTTTTTGACCAAGGTATTGGAGATTTATTTAGTATTCGTATTGCGGGAAATTTTGTGAATGAAGATATTCTAGGGTCTATGGAGTTTGCAACAAAACTAGCAGGCACTAAAGTTGTTGTTATCTTAGGACATACAGCCTGTGGAGCTGTCAAAGGAGCCTGTGATCATGCCAAACTAGGAAATCTTACAGGTATGCTTGAAAAAATAGCACCGGCTGTATCTGCAGTAAAAGATCCTGAAGACGTAGCACTGCGAACCTCTGGTAACATTGATTTTGTAAACCGAGTGGCTATTAAAAACGTGCACATGGCCATTGATAATCTAAGAACAATGAGTCCTGTTTTAAAACAAATGGAAGATGCGGGAGATATTAAAGTAGTTGGGGCTATGTATCATATAGAAAATGGACAAGTTACATTTTTGTAACCATCACTCCTTACTACATAAAAAAAACCGCTTTTATTTAAAAGCGGTTTTTATATTTTAAGATATTTCTGATCTGCCTTTAAGGCGAACTTCTATTTTTTTCTTTTTTGCGGTGATGCGTTTCATGGCATCCATTAGCTTTTCATCCTTTGTTTTCTTGTACATTTCGTTAATAGCTAGCACAAGCCTTTTAGCCTCTCGCGATGCGTGTACACGGTCACTTGTAGACATGTGGCTCATCTTAGCTTTTTCAAACTCAGTAGCTTGTTGTAATAAATCCATTTCTTCTTTGATAATTTAACTTTTTATAAACCTACAAAAATAGGCTGAATTCTGCAAGGGTAGAATATTGATTGTGATTTCTTTAACATTGGACATTTTTTATACCCTTAGTTGAGGGGCGTTGTGTTTTATTTTTAGAGTAGTTACATATAATTTAATGGATTAGTGATTTTATAAATTGTTTACGCTACTGTTATTTGATATATTTACAAGGATATTTTTTAATTTTTCTCTCATGAACAAAAGAACATTTCTTTTAGTAATCTTTTTTTTGTTTTTAGGGCAAATTTCATTTGCGCAACAAACAATTTTAAGTGATAGTAATTTACCCATTATGTTGATTACTACAGATATAGATCCCCAAACAAATTTACCTGCAGAAATACCAGATGAGCCTAAGGTACTGGGTACTATGCAACTTATTTATAGACCTGACGGAACTAGAAATTATTTGACAGATAGTACCAATGAATCTTATCTAAATTATGATGGAAGGATAGGAATTGAATTACGGGGTAGTAGCTCTCAGGCCTTGGATAAAAAACCTTACGGTTTTACAACTCTTTTGGAGGATGATGATTCTAATAATAATGTTAGCCTTCTAGGAATGCCTTCAGAGAATGATTGGGTTTTAAATTCTTTGGCATATGATCCATCTATGATTCGTGATTATTTATCATATACTTTAGCTAGTAATATGGGTAATTACGCACCAAGAGTTGCTTATATTGAGGTAGTTGTTAATGGTGATTACAAAGGAGTTTATTTTTTGACTGAAAAGGTTAAAAGAGATTCTGACAGAGTTAATTTAAAAAAAATAGCAGATGATGAAAACAGTTTTCCTGAGTTAACTGGAGGATATATCGTAAAGGCAGACAAAACCACTGGAGGGGATGAAATAGCTTGGACGATGCCTAATTATGGCGGATGGGATACTAATTTCTTGCATCATTATCCAAAAACTGAAGATATTACCAATGAACAAGACAATTACATAGAAAATGTATTTTATGATTTGGCAGCTCAAACAAACCCGGCCAATACTTCAATTGTAGATGGGTATCCATCAATGATTGATATTCCTAGCTTTGTTGATTATATGCTCATGGCAGAGTTTGCCTCAAACCCTGATTCATATCAATTTAGCACTTATTTTCATAAAGATAGAGGGGGCAAACTAAGAGCAGGGCCTATTTGGGATTACAACTTATCCTTTGGAAATGATTTATTTGTGTTTGGCTTTGATAGAAGTTTTTTCGATGTATGGCAATTTGATTTTGAAAATAGAGGCGCTAAATTTTGGAGAGATTTATACCAAGATGAAACCTTTAATTGTTATTTAGCAAAACGGTGGTTTGAGTTAATAGAGGCAAATCAAACCTTTAATTATCTTACCATTTCCAATCTAATAGACAGCTATGTGGCCCTGTTAAGTGAATCTCAAGAGAGAGAGTTACAAAGATGGCCTCCACAGGAGGATTGGCCTACCGTTGCAGATCAAGCCCAAAACATCTTAGAGATGAAAGACTGGATACAAGAGAGAATAAATTGGATGAGTACCAATATTGGTTCTTCTGCAAATTGTATGGATGTTCCTGTTCCAGATTTAGTGATTAGTAAAATACATTACAACCCAATGGAGGATTCAGGGTATTCCAGCAAAGAGCTTGAATTTATTGAAATAACTAATACCTCCAATCAAAGTATTGACCTAACAGGTTACTATATAAGAGAACTAGGTATTTCATATCAATTTGATGCCAATGCTGTAGTGTTGGCAAACCAAAAAATATACCTATGTAGTGATGCCTCTGTATTTGAAAGTTATTACGGTTTTGCCCCCTTTGGAGCTTTTACCAGAGATTTAAGCAACAGTTCTTATCACATTATTTTGTCTGACGCTTTGGGTAACACCATAGATCAGGTTAGGTATTTAGATAGTGATCCTTGGCCACAACAGGCAGATGGAGAAGGGCCGTATTTACAATTAGTGGATGTAAACTCAGACAACTCTTTGGCAAGTAACTGGATAGCAAGCAGTCAGTCTCTCTCTAGAGAAGATGTTGCCACTGCAAAGCGGCAAATAATTGTATATCCTAACCCTACAGAGGGAATCATAACTGTTGAAATAGATTTTTTAAATTCCGATAGTTTAGAATTTATAATGTATAATTCTTTAGGACAGTCTGTGGGTGATTTTCAACTAAAAGCAAACAATTTAAAGCTTAACGTAGGTTTTCTCAAGAGTGGATTTTATTACTACAACATAAAAGATAAAGCAGTTGTAATTTCTAGAGGTAAGTTTGTTAAAAAATAAATTAAATTTAATGCATACCAAGCACAGTAAAGGTCCATTACAACACTTTGAGACTTTTCTACTTATGCACAAATTCAACATTTAATTTAATTTCTTTAATGCGCTTATCAATTTCGTTTTTACGGGTTATTATAATACTTTTTTTCTCTATTTTCAATTTGTTTGAAAGCTCGGCTGTAAGCTCATTTATAACCCGTTCTCTACGCTTATTTAGTGTGATGTAATTTTGCTCACCAATACCCTCGTTTATGACTTCATTTAATAAAGCAAATGATATATACTGATTTTGGTTATTTACAAATAATTTTAAAATATTAAATGGCATTTTATTGAGTTTTATTGGAGCATTTTTTATGCTAAAAAACAAGTCATCTTTTGATTTGTAGATAATTTGTTTCTTTAATTTCTTTTTATTGGATTTGTATTTGTTAAATAGAAATACAAACAGACAAACAATGGATAGAATTAGTAAAAATTTTAAAATAATTTGATGGATCCCTTCTTTATAAAATGTTTCTTTTTTTATGAGCTTTCCTACCAGGTTATTTAGTGGTTCACTCTTTATCTTTAGTTCACCATCAGACTCATAGATGTAGGTAATATATTGGTTTTTACTATGATAAATAATATTTCTTACCTGTACCTGTGTTTTGTTTTGGTATGTTTTTTTCGTGTCATTAAATAGATCTATTTCTTCAATATTAAGATCAAAAATAAATAGTTTTTGATCTATTTGAAAGTGTTTTCTTTTAGATAGTTCTAGATTTCGTAGCGTTTGAATGGGTGTGTGTTTTTTTTCTTTATGCCATTCAAAAGTTTTTAGATTTAACCGCCAAACAAATTCATCAGCTCTTATTCTTGGTTCTTTTATGTTTGCTGTATTGTTTTTTGAACGAAAACCACCAATTATATACAAATTATCATTGAAAACCATATGCAAGGCGTTTGCTCTTGGTTTTAAAGTCTCAGGTATTTTTATTTCTTCTAACAACCACTCTTTCGAATTAAAGTCGTAATACGTTAGAATATTTTTATGTGTGAATAGCCCGTAGCCTCCCCATAAATAGAGGGCGTTATTGTATACAAAATGACTTGCTCTAAATTGGTTTTTGTGTCTAAAACTATTATCAATTCTTTTAAAATTATTTTCTTTAAATTCAAGTACTAAACCGCCGCCACTGCTAACAAAATAATTCTTGTCTTTTATTTGATAATGGTAATCACTAAAGTTATTTGCTTTTAAATTTTTTGGAAAACTTGTTTTGATATGGGTGTCTAATTTAAACCCCCTAACTAGCATGCTATCATTATATTTTAATACAGGCTCTCCAGTGGCAGCATCTTCAAACAAAATATAATTACTTTCTATAGTATAATTTTGTTGACATTTCACATTTGTTGTAGTAAATAAAAAAAGTAGAACGCTTACGAAATAATATTTTATCATAGTTAATTTGATTACTACTGTAATTAAATAAAAAAAAAGAGCACAGTCACACAATATGTTAAAAAATATATGCGACATTATAATGTCGCATATATTTTTTAATGTTTTTTAGATATAAAACTATTATTATAACTCTATTTAATAAAAAGACCCGTGTGTAAAATAAGTCAAGAAGTTAGTGACCCATGTAGGGGCTAAAAATTTTAACCTCATCTAATCTTGGTTGATCAATTGAAAATAAATAGGTTTAAGAATAAAAAGTTATTTCCAAAAAAAAATCTTGAGGGCATCCATTTGTAGCTAATCAATTAATTGGGCATCTGTCTTTTGGGCAAATGATAGGTTGGCCCCCAAAATTAAAGAAAGTAGCACTATCCTTTTGATCATGTAAAATATTTACGTATTGCTATCAAAAATAGGGGATCTTAACGCCTCAATAAAATTTTACACAAGAATAATTTTATTGTCTTAATTTTCATTTTTATTACCTAATTTTAGGTTTTCAGAGTAATCATTTTTTTAACACACCTTATGGAGTTTATCATTTTAGCATTTATAATAATCGGTTTTATAGCCCTGGCTATTTATTTAAAAAAACCACAGAGCGGCCCAGAGGCTCAACTTAAAGAAAAAGAGGCTAAAATACTAGTGTTAGAAAAAGGGCTAAGTGAGAGAGATACTACCATTGCAAACCTTACCAAACAATTAGAGATTGCAGCTGCAAGGACAGAAGATTTTGAGCAAATAAAGCTTGAAAAGGCAGCAATTGATGAGCGTCTTGCGCAAGTTGATAGAGAACGTAACACTCTTGAAAATGAAAATATAGCTTATCAAAAAGCAGAAGAATCAAGACAAAAAGAAGTCACCAAAAGTATTGCAAGCGCCCTTACCCTCCAAGAATCATTAGAGGCAGAGAAATCTCGCCTTAACGATGAGCGGGTACAAGAAAAAGAGGATGCATTAAAAAAAATGAAGCTCAAATGGTCTGACCATGAAAAAGATGTTCAAAACCACCTGCAGCTCATCTGTAGAAATAACGTGATTACCTATGTGAGTCAAGAAGATTTCCCTCACCCCAGAAATAAGCCAGATAGCTCTATTGAGATTATGGACCAACTCATTGTCTTTGATGCCAAAAGCCCAGCAAATGACGATTTATCTAATTTCCCCAAATACATTAAAAATCAAACGGAGAACCTTAAAAAATATGCAAAGCATGACAATGTAAAGAATGATTTGTTTCTAGTAATACCCTCCAATACCCTGGAGGTGATAGATCAGTTTCATTACAATATTGGAGATTACAATGTGTATGTGATCACTAAAGATGCTTTGGAGCCCATAGTGCTTAGTTTAAAAAAGATTGAAGAGTACGAGTTTGCAGATAAATTAAGCCCAGAGGAACGAGATAATGTGTGTAGAATTATTGGCAAATTTGCTCATACCACAAAAAGACGCATACAAATAGATGAGTTTTTTGCGCGTGAGTTTTTAGATACCCTCAGTAAAGCGGGGTCTCAATTACCCAGAGACATTCTTGAAAACGTCATTAAATTTGAGAATGCAGAGAAGTTAAACCCTCCGATGGAAAAACGAAACAAAAAAATTCTTACCAAAGATTTAAAACAGCAGGTAGATAAGCTTGAAAAAGAGATGGAAATGCGGGAGATTCCTAAAATATCTCCTCAAACAGATTTTGATTTGTAGTGCATCAAACTAAAAGGATTTTGATAGTGCGCTGGCTTTTTTAATCAAGTAGTCTTAAAAATAAAAACTCATTGCTTTAGGATCTACCTTTAGATTTTTGATGATAGATTCAATGTTTTTTGGAAATGATTTTAAACTCGAATGTCTTTATAGGTGTTGCGTTCTATGCGTTTTAAGTATTTGGCTCTGGTTTGATCACTAACAAAGGGAACGGACCAAAACTGGGTTGTTTTTAAAAACAAAGACAGTCTCCAGCCAAATACAAAAGTATACACCCCCATTACTAGACGTAATTTAACGGAGTTTAAATACAGGGTGCGAACCGGAAGTGCAGGCGCACCATGTGTGATATAGGTCCGTACTTTTTTATTCTTTAAAAATGGTTTGGGGTAGGCATAAAGCTTAGTTATGTTTACAAACTTATAGGCAAATCCAGGAGTAAAAACCTCGTCGAAGAATATTTCAGCGCGTGGTGTTAATCTAAACCACCAAACGGGAGATATAATAAAAATATTTTCTGACCAACTTATGAGGTCTTTGTATGTTGCAATTAATTTGGTGCGAGGTCTTGTAAAACTGTCGCTGTAAAGATCAATAACTTTAAGGTCCTGTCCTTTTGTTTCAATACTTGTTTTAATGGTTTTAAATATACCATCGTAACAAAATGAGTTTTGGTCTGGATGTCCTATAATTATTAAATTTTTCATATTTATTTATTATATGAAATTAATATTTTAATCAATACCTATTATTTTTTAACCTATAAATGATTGTTAAAGTTAATACCCCAATTATCTTCAAGAATAAAAAGTTATTTCCAAGAATAATTTTGGAGCCCAAGGGTGTTAAGTCACACTATTTTGGGGAGAATTTTAAATTATTTTTACACCCAAGTGATCGCTAATATTCTTACTAGAATTTTAAAACTACCAATGTATTTTTTTACATTAGCCATTGCAATTAATCCATAATAACCAAAACTCATGACTACAAGATTTTTTTTCCTATTTTTTTTGCTCACTACAGGATTGCTTTCAGCACAAAACTCACTGCTTCGAATGCCTAGAATTAGTCCAGATGCCCAAGAAATGGCTTTTTCTTATCAAGGAGATATTTGGATTTACAACTTCAATACCAAGCAAACAAAACGGATAACTATTCATCAGGGTTATGAGAGCAACCCTGTTTGGAACACTTCTGGTGATAAAATCGCCTTTTCTTCCAATAGAAAAGGATCCAATAATATTTTTACGGTTCAAAAAAATGGTGGTACCCCCAAACAATTAACCTATTATCCAACAACAGACACACCGTCTGATTGGACCTCTTCCAATCAAATTGTATTTGCTACAACAAGGGTTTTAAAAGGGCCTGAATGGGATGAACAAATCTACCAGGTCAATGCAAGTGGTGGCACTCCGCAACGATTTATAAAAGCTTTAGGTAGCATGGCATCTGTATCTCCCGATGGCAACTTGGTGGCTTTTGTCAAAGGAGCTTGTAGAATTTCTAGAGAAGATTATTCTGGTTCAGCTCAAAGAGATGTATGGATTTATAACATTAAAACAGAGAGGTATTTTCAAGTGACCTTTTCAGAAAAAAATGATCATTCGCCATTATGGGACGCTGCGGGTAATTTGTACTATATAGGAGCTCAAAGTGGTCGGTATAATATTTTTAAGCAATCTATAAATCCAGACGGTTCAGTAAATGGCGCTTCCACAAAAGTCACAAACCAAAATAAAAATGGGGTTGTTTCTTTTTCTGTAAGTGATCAAGGAGTTATTCTCTACACAACACTTTTTGACTTGTATAAAATAAGTGAGGGACAATCCAATAAGATCAACCTACAAATAGAATCAGATTATAAATTTGAGACTGAAAAAGAAGCTACCACAAGCTCAGATATCTCAGAATTTGATGTTTCACCAAACGGAAAATTAATTGCTCTTGAAATTAATGGAGAAATTTTTGTGAAGCAAAATGAAAAGGATAGAAAAAATTCTAATAATGTAAGTAATCATTTCTATAGAGATAGAAATCCTCAATGGATGAGTGATACAGAGTTATTATTTGTTTCAGATAGAGACGGCCATAATGAGATATATAAAGCTGTTTCTAAGGATACCCTGGTAGGATTAGAGAGGAGTTTAAAGATTACCATCACAAAACTCACCAATAGTAAAGAAGATGTATATGATATGGTGGTCTCCCCAGACCACAAAAAAATAGTTTACAAAGTTGGTAGAGGAACCTTAATGCTGGCAGATGTAGGGGGTGGAGTTATCTCCAATAGCAAAGCGTGTTCCTCTGGATGGGCCGAGGCAGAGGATGTAAGTTGGAGTCCAGATAGCAAGTACATTGCTTATTCTCAGGAAGACTTAGACTTTGATAGTGAAATCTTTATCCAATCTGTAGAGAATTTAAAC
>Ga0206127_1000456_pt1 | contig 50489 bp, 49 predicted proteins | sample Helgoland_Spring_6_FD_148646 | JGI IMG/M metagenome (GOLD analysis project Ga0206127, IMG submission 148646) | Pelagic subsurface seawater microbial communities from Kabeltonne, Helgoland, North Sea - Helgoland_Spring_Bloom_20160419_1 | ecosystem: Environmental > Aquatic > Marine > Epipelagic ...
ATCTGGCAAATTCAATATTGGAACAGAGAAGAATTATTAAAGAACTTCCATTTAATGTAGGGGATAGTGTCCTTTATAAAGGTTCTCATATTGTGAAGGTCTTTGATATTGATAGAAATGTTGCCGAAGGTGAAGAACCAATTATCTATGTAGAATTTAGTAATGGTAATAAGCGCGATACTCCTGCTATAAATTTAGCATTAATACCCGAAGAAACACAAGATGATGAAGAAGATGATACATTTCATTCACTAGATGATGAACATGAACACTTTTTATATGGTGGTGGTTCAACAGATGTTAGCGGTGCTGAAAAGATATCTCAAAAACTTAAAAGTTCTTTCTTTTGATGGTTATAAATAATGCTAGTATTATTGTTGCTATAAAAATACAAAATATATCATTATTATCATTTTTTAAGTTTGTAAAAGGTTCTTTTACTGTTTCTCCAGTATCGTTACTATTTATCTTATTTTTTACTATTTCTCCACTATATTTATTCTTTATCTTATTTTCTACTATTTCTCCAGTATCATCTCCTTCACATTGTATTTCAGTTTTATAGACTAAACTACATTTATCTGATATGTCCTTCCCACCATCATCTTTTATTTTGAGATCTTTAGGAACTAAGAAACAAGTTGAAAAATATTTTTCATTATCTAAAATTCTATCATGTATGCTGTGATCACATTCACCCTGAACATCTATTCCGTGAAGGTTTATTTTATGTTCACCACCATTGTATGGATCTCCCCGCTGCCATGAGCTTACAATATCACATCCTTTAATTTTCGCTTTGTTTGGAGGTCCTAAGTTTATTTCTAAAGTATTTTTATATTTTTCATTTTTAGTTAATACATCATCAATCTCAAAAAAAATAGCATGTAGATTACTTGATACACCACCCATTATATTATTAATAATATTTTATTAAGATTCATTCTTTTAATTTAAAGTAAATAATACTTTCATAAATATTTGGGAAAACATAATCAATAAAGTTTTCTTTTTCTTTTAAATTTGGATTAATTAGTACGGTGGTCCATCCAAATTGTTTTGCCATTTTAAGATTATCTTTTAAATCATCAAAAAAGACGATTCTTTTTATTTTTTTATTATGTTTCATTACATCTTTTATTATTTCATTATTTACAAATATAAAAGATCTACGTTCTGGTTTCATATAAGGAATTACATCTCTTGCGAAAATCATATCTACACGTAGATCAAGATTATCTACGATTGCTTTTCCATGACCAATTGTTCCATTTGTGTAAATATAATATTTAAGGTTTTCAAATTCCGATAATAGATCCCTTAAAGTTGTATTACCATTGCTATTGTAATAATCATTACCTTCTTTAGTATGTAATACGATAGTATCGTCAATATCAAATACAAAAATATCCATTATTATATAATATATTTAATTTTAACTAATAATTAAATACTATTTAAAAAAATATCAACAAGTTATATCGATAAACAATGGATAAAACAATGGATAATGACCCTCTACTTTCCGAAGACACCAAGCGTTATGTTATTTTCCCTATTAAACGAGACGATGTTTGGAAAATGTACAAGAAATCTGAAGCAAATTTCTGGACAACGGAAGAATTAGATTTATCAAAAGATCTAAAAGATTTTAATACTTTGAATGATAAAGAAAAATATTTTATTGAAAATGTCTTGGCATTTTTTGCTGCGAGTGATGGTATTGTGAATGAAAACCTCGTTGAGAGATTTTGTAAGGATGTTCAACTTTTAGAAGCAAAGTTTTTTTATGGTTTTCAGATTGCGATGGAAAACATTCATAGCGAAACATATTCACTCCTTATTGATACATATGTAAAAGATGTTACAAAGAAAAATACATTATTTAATGCTATTGAAACCATACCCAGTGTTAGAAAGAAGGCCGATTGGGCACTAAAATGGATTAACGATGAAAAGTCTACATTTGGCACACGAGTTATTGCCTTTGCTGCAGTAGAGGGTATTTTCTTCTCAGGATCTTTCTGTTCAATTTTCTGGTTAAAGAAGAGAGGATTAATGCCTGGATTATGTTTTGCGAATGAATTAATTAGCAGAGATGAAGGACTTCATATGGAATTCGCAGTTCTAATGTATTCTATGCTAAAAGACAAACCATCAAAGGAAGTCATTCTAAATATTATTAAGGAAGCAGTTGTATTGGAAAAAGAATTTATTACTGAGTCTCTCCCATGTAACCTTATTGGAATGAATATGGAACTTATGAAACAATATATTGAATATGTATCAGATAGGTTACTTCTAATGCTTGGTTTAGAAAAAGAATATAATGCTTCAAATCCATTTCCATGGATGGAATTAATTTCAGTTCAAGGGAAGACTAATTTCTTTGAAAAGAGAGTTGGTGAATATTCAAATAAAGCGGGAACAGAAACCTCAAATAATGTATTTGAATTAGATGATGATTTTTAGATCATCTAGTATTTTTTTTTAAAAAGCGATCAATATTAGATTTAGATTTTGAAGATGATTGTTTTTTCTTGCTTTCATTAATTTGTATTTTATATTCTTTTGTACTTTCAGTATATTTCAATATTTTAATACTTTCAATATATCCTTCTTCTTTATTATAAGATATATCTGATGATTTATTTAATTTACCAGAAGTACATGTAGTTATTAATAATTTTATTAATGTTTCGGTTTGTCTTTCATCTAACGATTTTTTATTTCTTTCTGATTCCCCAAATACCTTAATACGATTTATTTTCATACCATTATCTAATTTATTCCATGCTTGTTTGTAGTATTGCTTTTTTTCTTTCTGAAGCATGCTCTTTATTTCTCCATCACTTTCATGTGAAAGTGATGATTTTCTATTACTAGAACTACGGTTCTCAATATCCCTTAGTTGGATTGGTTTTTTATGAACTCTTACAGGGTTATCTTTAGATTCATCCTTTGTATCATTTACAACTTCTTCTTTTTCATTCAAGACTATTTTTAAATCCATTTAATATTATATAAAGATTTATCCTTAAATATAATGGTTTTTTAAATATTAATTAATTATATAATGATTGAAAAAAGTATCCATTTGAGTAAAGAAGAGGAAAGTATTCACTTAATTCAAGGTGTATTAGATAATGTTAGACCACCTGTTCTTGATTTCAGGGTCATTGATGAAACAGATAATTATAAAGAATATATTATAAAAACTGGTAAATATTCAAAAGAAAAATCAGGTGAAAATCCATTTACAAATTTCTTGAATTCATTTATATTTTGCGACGATACTTTAAAAATAAAAGTTCCTAAAAAAAATTATATGATAAAAGATGGAAAAAAGAAATTTGCATACGCAATTGGTATGTTTCCTAATCCTAAAACTGGAAAAGCAGCATATTTAGATGGTTGTATTTTAGCAGGATTAGGATTAAAACGCCAGAATACAAATGCTGATGTAGTTTGTTTTATAACCCATGATATAAGTAAGAAAGATAAAAACAAATTAGAAGTTGTTTTTGATAAAGTAATCTATGTACCGTATATTTCTCCGTATGATATGGGTGGTAAAGGTGACCTTAAGACTATCATGATGGACCCTGAAATATTTAAGAATTGTCCCAATTATACTAAGAATCATCCCTATGTTCATGTTTTCTTTAAATTACATATATTCAACCCGGATTTGTTTCCTTATGAAAAGGTTTGTTTTGTTGATTCTGATTTAGTACCATTGAATTATTACGATTCTCTATTTATGTTGGATACACCGGCAGGTTTTGTAGAATATAGAAAAAGAATACCTTACTTAGAATCATATAATTGGGATCGCTGTGATTTCCTTACCCATGGAGAAAATATACCAAAAGAACTAACTGACATAGATAAAAAAACAGGAGCAGACGTAAATGCCGGATTACTATTAGTTAAACCAGATAAAAAAGAATATAATGCGATGATAAAAGAAATAACATCACCTGCTAAGAAATGGATTGGTCCTAATAAACTCCACAAAGGTTTTTATACGTTTGATTTTTCGGAACCGAGTGGTCGTTCTTTTATTAAGGATTCATATTGTTATCCAGAACAAAATTATTTAACAAAACGATTTTCTGGAAAATGGAAATTTATTGAATTTGCGTTTCAAAGTTGGAGTCGTGATCCATGTAATTCTTTTGGTATTCATATGGCCGCTTTTAATCCTAAACCATGGTTTAAACAACCTGCTGGGACAAAAGTTTCTATTAATAAGAAATATAATCCATACTCGGATGAATGGGATGTCAAAAAAATAAGAATACCTATCGCTATTAAAGAAAATACTAAATCTTCGTATGAAAACATTTCATATTCTTACGAAATATTTAATGAAGTTATTATTTGGGGGTTAATGAATTATCCTAAATTAAATGATTTCTTTGGAAGAGATATAGAGATACATGGGACAAAGGTTTCCTTTGATAGAGATGTTTTCCAGAAGGTAAATAAAAAAGAGCAATTTTTTAGATTAGAAGATATCAATAGAAAAGATACAGTCTATAAAAAATTATCTTATACTCAAAAATTGATATGTAATTTGATCAATGATTATGATAAATTTAAGAATAAGAAATATACGCCAATCTGTAAAAAGAAAAAATCTAAAACAAAACCAAATTATGAGATTATAAATTATAGTTCTAAAAAAGGTGGAGGTAAAAAGAACAAAAAGAAAAAGACTAGGCGAAAAACAAGAAGGAAGACAAAGAGAAAGACTCAAAAAAAGAATAGAGTAAATAATAATTGTGTATTATATTATTTCACAATGAACGGTTGTCCATATTGCAATGAGTTTAATCCTCATTGGGAAAAAATAAATGAAGAATTTCCAAATATAGAAATGAAAAAAGTTGAAAGAAACGAAAATCCACAATTAATAAAAAAATATGACATACGTTCATATCCAACTATTGCGTTATCAAAGGGTCATAAATTTGTAGAGTTCGGTGGTGATAGATCTGATATAAACATGTTTCATTCATTTTTTAAGAAGAATGGTGTTAAAACTGTGTAAATGTAGAACAAGATGAACAATATATTCCTAAATTATTAATATGGTTTACACCTCCAAATTCTAATGGTTTTATATAATTTAATTTACACGAATAGATGTCTTTTTGTAATACAGGGTTTTTACATGCCATACAACGCCAACCTTGTCTCATTGCTAAATTGTTTTTTAAACCCACCATTTGATTTTCTTTATAGAAATTGTTATTGATATCAAATAGTGGTTTTTCTTCTGCCTCTTTCATATTCTTTACAACTTTATAAACAAATAATTTTTGATGATTTAGAAGGTAAAATACTAATAAGTACACAACACATGATATTGTAAAATAAATATGATGTTTATTTGTGAAATGTTCTGGATATTTTTTAAATAAAAAATAATACAATCCGATGATAAATAATAAAAATATTATTGATTTAATCATATATTAATAATACATATTAATATATAATAAAAATGTATTTGGTTTATATTTTAAAATCAGAAAATTATTCCTATATTGGAATGACAAATGACTTTTTTAGAAGGTGGAAACAACATAACCGAATTTTAAAAGGAGGTGCTAAGTATACATCAAAAAGAGAATATTGGACTCCAGTATGTATTATTGATGGATTTAAGACAAAATGTGAAGCAATGCAGTGTGAGTGGAAATTAAAACGTGTAAAAGGTGTCAAAAATAGAATTTTGAATTTAATTAAAATCCTTAAAAATAATGAAAAATGGACTAAAAATAGTCCATATATAAAAAATCAAAAACTATATATGTATACCACTGATAATTATAAGTCATTATTTGAAAATATTAAAACAAGAGAACTTGTATGGTTTTAATGAAATATTATATAATATATATTATATATATAATGGTTGATGATATTAAACCTGGAAATGATAAATTACAGTTAATTGATGGTATTGTAGATATCATTGAGAAATTAAGTATTCATTTATTTAAGCAAAAAGAGAAAGACCCTAATGCTTTTGTTGGTAAATTTATTAACTCATCCACCCCATATGATCAAAATGATTTAGAAGATACTGTAGACAAATTATATAAAAGTATGAAGATCATAAAAAATGATTATGGAAGTATCATAAAAGATAAAGAGAAAGAAATAAAACAAGAAACTCTGGCAAAAAGACTCTCGGATAGTGGAAGCAGTATGTCCAACGAGATAAAATCAGCATGTTTTAATGAATTTAATCTTAAAAATAAAGAAAACCCTATCATTAGATATGAATTAAATTTAACCAAAATAGAGAATTTAAATATAAATATAAAAATTACGGAAAATAAAGAAGTAACAGGGACTGACCGTAATATTGATACCCCATCATCAAGTGATGGTGATGATCAAGTTTTGTTTGATACTATCAAACAAACAGTGGGAGAAGTAGGTGAGGGTGATCTTAAAGGGTGGAATATTAATCAAAAAATTGATATATCCGGAGAGAATCAACCCATAACATTTGATGATAAATCCCTGCCTCCTTTATTCACTATTGAAAAAATAAATAAAGGAAATAAAGGATTTTTACATAAATTATATGATGACCATAAAACGGGACGCGATTTAGATTGTGTTAATACACATGTTAATAAATACGTAAAAGGTATTACAGTTAAAAGGAAAGGTAAAGAAGTTAAATGTGAAGAACTAAATAATATATGGGAACGTGTTGAAAAGCGCCTAGAAGAAGAATTTTTTAAGGGAATTAATGAAAGTTTGAAAAATTTTGAAGGTATATTGGATGATCTTCATTATCAAGATTTACTATACAAAAAAATTGAAATTTATACGGATTTAGTAGATTTTTTAAAAGAAGTTTTTTGTTTTGGAAAAAACGATTATGGGATCTCTAATTTAAAAGGTATTTTTTCTAAGTTAGAATTACCTTTTATAAAATTAGAAGAATTACTTAAGAAAACGAATGATATGAGTTTAGATCTATATGAAAATTTTAAAGGAAATACAGGAATGGGGGAGCAAATTAAGACTTACCATGAAGAAATTAAAAATATACATATAAGTGTATTAGAGGATCATCTCTCCTTGTTTAATGATAACACATCGCCGTCTGATAATATATTAACACAAGTTGTAAGGGGGTTAGTTACGCCTAAAAAGAAGGATGAAACTTTAAAAGAAATAATAGAAAATTATATAGTTAGAGATTTTATTATTGAAAAAAGTAGTGATGTATTTAAACAAGAAGAAAATAGTCTTCATCAAGTATTGGATAAGTTGATGGAAAATATTATAAAAAATATCACAATAAGTTTTCAGGAATTTTTCAATACCGGATTAAACCATATATATATATGGTTGTTCAATACTATGCACAGAATACCACCTGAAACTAAGAGAAAATTAAATAGATATTTGAAAACAAGAGAAAATGTTATAGAAGATTTATATAATATAAATGAAATATTTGCGCCATTTATGGGTGAAGCAAAAGATGCTATAAAAATAGAAACAATACATCAAATCGCAAGTCAAGATTTTGATAAACTAAGAAGACAGAATGATGAAGAATGGGAATTAATACATAGATACGTTTATTCCTCTGATAATGAAAAAAATTTAAGTGTTATAACAGGTAAAGCAAAAGAATATTATAAATATTTTGAATGTGATATAAAGAAAAATAACGGGATACTCAAATTAATTGATAAGTATAATAAAATTCGTAGTGACTTACAAGAGAATAAGAATAAACTTTTTTTTATGAAAAGTGGTGACGAATTTAAATTTAATCAATCAGGAACAGTTGTAGAAACTTTCAAAACGGATGGTTATGGTAAAGAGATAGAAATAATTAAATTGAAAAATAAAGAATTAGAAGAGAAGGAGAAGAAGCTTAAAAATAAAATTAAAGAGCAAGATTTTAAAAAAGGATATATTGAACATTATAAGAAAATTTTAAGTTATTTTAAGGATTTTGAAAATGAGGCAAAAATTCTTTTACCCAAAATTTCATTTTATTTAAATGGGAGTATTAAAGAAATATGTGATAAATTAGAAATTGACGCAACTCAAGAAGAAAATGATTTTAAAAATGTTAAAATAACAGACAAAGCTTATGTTAAAATTTCTGGTTTTGTTATAGATTTAAATTCGTTTATTAGTAATCGCATGGGTAAAAAGAACCGTAATACTATTTATTCACATTATAAAAAACTAAATCAAATATTAAATATGATTAAAAAGACTGTTAAGTACTCTGGTAAAGAATGTAATAAGAGTTTATTTATGTATGTTACAAAAAAAAATACCGAAGAAGTAGACAGAGAGTGCTCCCAAAATATACAGAATCTAGTTATAGAGGATGAAACGGTTGAAGGGGATGGAACGGTTGGAGTGGATGAAAAGGTTGAAGGGGATGGTACGGTTGAAGGGGATGGTATTATTGAAGGAGGAGGAATTGAAAATATTTCATCAATATTTAAAAGGAGTAGTTATAGGATGTTTGATCATGTAAACGACTTTACTGGGTTATTAGGAATGGTAGAATGTAACGTAAGTCCTGAAATTTTGACGAAAACAGAAGTAATTTATAAAAAACTAAATGAATACAAAAATGATGCCAAATACAAAGAAATACTAGGACCCAAAAATACAGGAGATAAATCCGATTATAAATATCTTAAAAATTTTATAGGGGTATATGAAAGCGATCAGGAACTTCGTGCTGATGAAGAATATTTTAATAAAGAAGGTGAATATAATTTAAACAAATATTATAGTGAAAAAATGACACCTATATGTGATGATTTACACAAAAAAGATATTAAAAATAACCTTAAAAAATGTTCCGAAAAATGGGGTATTGAAATTATAAATGATTATATTGAAAAATGTAGTATTGATGAATTAGAAAAAGGAGCACGGAAAAAGGGGATGGTGATGACGGTGACAGGAAAGGTGATGACGGGAGCGAAGTGGTTTATGAAAAAAATTTTCTCCCCCCTTATTTTCGTTTTTGAACTAATTAGGAACATATTGACTGGTTTAAAAAGAAATCCTAAAGCATTACCTAATATATTATACGAGTTATGTATTTTAATAGTTACTTGCCCATTTGCGGCGGTATTCTTTATTCAAAAAAATGGGAAAAAATATAGTCTTGATTTACTAAAGAAATTGATGTATAGACATATTAAATTTTCTAGAGGGAATATGATAATGGCAAAGGCGACTTCTAAATCATGGGAAAAAGTTATGAGTCTTTCTAAACAATTAACGAATAATGATGGAAAATCACCAATAGTCAATTTATTTACTTTCATTATAAAATCACCATTTAAATTATTGGGAAATATATTAAAAGCATTTAAGGATATGGCAAAATTCTCATTTGGAAAATTACAAGATTTAGCAACGCGGCCTCGGGGGGCGAGTGGTCAACTCCTCAGAATAACTACTAGTCGCCCAGGATCAAATAGTCATGCAGTTGCTGCTAATGCTATGATTGTTAAAGACACGCTTGGAAACATCACTGGGGTAAATTATGATGTATTAACAGATTATATTGATATTGAAGTTAATGAGGTTAGTTTCCGAAAAGACTATAATATAGTAAAAGATATTGTTCAATCATTAATCGCTAACGAGAGCGCACAAAAGAATAATGAACTTATTTTAAAAATAATCAAACTAAATAACATTCTTAAAAAATCAGATATATATTCTTCTGCACATTTAGTTACTATAACAAATGAAGGTATTGTTAAAAAATTAAAAGATATAATTGACGCACAACCTGAATTTAATGTTCTCATAGATGAATTGGAAAACGCAGAAAAAATGAGTGGTGGGGCAGCAGAGGAACAAGTAGCAGCAGCAACAGTAGAATTAGCAGAAGAAGCAGCACAACCATCAGTAGAAGAACTCGCAGGGGCAGCAGAGACAGGGGCAGCAGGGGCAGCAGGGGCAGCAGGGGCAGCAGGAAAACCATCCACAGCAACAGTAGAAGAACTAGAAACACCAGAAGAAGCAGCACAACCATCAGTAGAAGAAGTCGCAGGGGCAGCAGGGACAGCAGTAGAAGAAGTCGCAGCAGCAACAGTAGAATTAGCAGAAGAAGCAGCACAACCATCAGTAGAAGAACTCGCAGGGGAAGCAGAGACAGGGGCAGCAGGGGCAGCAGGGGCAGCAGGGGCAGCAGGGGCAGCAGGGGCACAAGTAGCAGCAGAAGAAGAAGTAGACTCAGACTCAGACTCAGACTCAGACTCAGACTCAGACTCAGACTCAGACTCAGATGATAATCAACCTGTGGCCAGTGGACCAAAAACAAAATGGGATAAAATGAAAATTAGATATAGTATCATGGTTACAAAAGCACAAATACTACAAGAAAAATATGAAACTAATATTGAAAATGATCTGAGATTAGCGAACGATCTTAGAGTTATTTCTGGTCAACAACCACAACAACCACAACAACAATTGGGACTAAGGTTTGAAAATCCTGGAAGATATATTCAACAAATGTCTCAAGGAGGGGTGGAAAATGAGGGATTCACTGATTTAGCCCATTATACAAAAATACACCAATTAAAAGCGAATGGTAGTGCACATACGATGTTATTTAATATATTCAGAATTGGAACTGAAGATAGAGCTAATAAAATTGAAAATCTCAGTAAAGCGTTATCAAATTCTACGGTATTTAAATTAGAAGATATATACAAAAGACAACTGGACCCCACATCAACTGGTGGAATAAAAGAAGAAATATTTAATCAGTTAATGATTGTAATAAACGATCCTGGTGGAGAAGAATTAATAAGGACAACATATACTTCGGCGATTGATGTACTATTTTCGGAATCTAAGAAACTTGTTGAAAAAAGAGAAAGAAGAAAACAAGAAGCAGAACTGATGGGACAAAAATTTAATGAAGATGCCACTAATATGGTATCATCTTTTTCAGCATCTATTAAGGGTTTAGGAAAAACCTTTAGAAAGAAAACGGAGGATTTAGATGAGAAAATATTACGAGCAAAAATAGATCTTCAAGAAATAAAACAAGGGGATGATGAAAGTAATTCGGATTTTGAGGTTAGAAAATTACAAGCAAATAAAAAATATAGTGAATTACAGAAGAAAAAAGGAGAAAATAATAGTAAACAAGTAGAATTCAATGAAGGAGTTAAACGTCTTGAAGAAATAAATAAAAAGGGTTTAAGTTTAAAACAAGAATTAGTTGACTATCAAAGACAACTTGACAGATTTAAAGAAAATGGTCCTCCTTCTGATGATACCAGGGAATATGATACAACTATCAGAAATCTTGAAGAAAAGATAGAAGAAATTAAAAAGAAAATAAAAGAAAGTGAAGAAGATAGTAGAAAAACCATTCGTGGACTAGGTATACAAACTGATTTAGAAGGTGATGATGTCAGTATAACTTCAGATATTTCAGATATTTCTAGCGTTGATGATCCCGAACTAGAACCAACACCAATCACACCGAGTATCAAACCTAGAGTAAGATTTGATTCAAGAAGAGATAGTGTTCAATATATTGAAGGTCGGGAACAATTAACTAGAGTTCTCAATGATAAAGAACAAAGTTCATTTGAGAGATTAGAAAAAGATTTAAAATCTCTCGTAGATTTTCAATATCCAAAAATAAGTGATGAATTTAAAAAATTAAAAAAGAGAAATAGAATGTTTGGTTATGAGCGTTCTGCTACAAAAGAACTAAAAAGTTATTACGAAGATGTTTCAAAATTAATTAGCGACCTTATGTGGTTGAAAAATAGTTTCCAGAGTAATGCTGAAGATACAAAAGAAATAATTATAAATTATAGTGGAAATAAAAGAGGAGGATCTCAATCAACTGAAAACAAAGATCCAATGGTTGTTCTTAAGGAAAATTTAAACTCTGCCAGTAAGTATAGAAAGAATGTAGATGAAATGATTTACGAACTAGAAAGTATAGTATCAAGACTAAATAGTAAATTCGGTTTTGGCAAAGGTTCTAAGAGTAAAGAAATAAGGTACTATGAAGAAATAATAAAACGTTTCAAGGGTATGACCGATTTTGAATCATCAGGATATATTAATGCTTGTAAACAAATTAATAAATTAACACCTTATAATAAAGAGTTATATGGACATGATAATATATCCAAAGAAATTGAGAATGCACAGAAAAAATGTAAAGCAAATGCTAAGAAAATAGAAGAAGAAAGAAAAAAGAAGAAATTAGAGAAAAAAGATGCTGAGAAAAACAAAATGAAACATGAAAAAGAATTAAAAGATATGAAAAAGCAAGTTCAAGTAGCGCAAAAACAAGCACAAGAAAAAGGGTCTTCGGGACAAAAGGTTTCAAAAGAAAAAATTACAGAAAGGGGTTTACAAACAGATAAAACAGGAAAACCTACTCCCGGACAACTTACTCCCGGACAACTTACTCCCGGACAACCTACTCCCGGACAACCTAAACCGGGAGACCCTCAACCGGGAGATCCTCAACAGGTTGATAAAAAAGCAATTGTTCCAGTAGTAGGAGAAGTAGGAAAAAAACCTATGGATTTAAATATGGGGAAAAACATTGACGAAAAATTAATGGATATAAGTAAAAAACAAGGGAAAGAATTAGTAATTCCTCCTAAAGAAAAATTAGATGAGTTAAGTCGTATTATGAATAATGAAAATATAGTAGATGTTATACGTAATAAGGACTTCAGTGAATTTACTGAAAAAGAGATAACAGATGTTGATGTTGTAAGAGGACGATTTAATTCTTTCGTTAACGACTATTATGAATTATTGGAGGTGTTTTACAGTTATAAGAAAAATAAAGAGAAAGGTGAAAAAGAAGATATTGTTATTCTATTAAAACAAGAAAAACAGATTGAATCATTAAAAGACATCGTATTAGAATACAAAACAAATCTAGAAAAATTTAAATTAGCATGTAAAAGTAAGGTTCAGGAGAAAACTATTGAAAAAGATAAAGAATTGAAAGATAAAGATAAAGAATTTAAGGATGTATTTGATTATATGCAAGGTTTATTCAAAGACGAATTAAAAGAAGAAAAGAAAGCAACAAAATCAAATACAAAAATATTAAAAGAAGAAAATAATCTTCAAAAAGAAAAGATACTATTACTAGAAGATAAAAAGAAAAATAAATCCAAGAAAACACCTAGAAGGAATAAGACTCCTAAAAGGCGCCGAAGAGATAGAACGCCTAAGAAAGGAAAAGATAGAACACCTAAGAAAGGGAAAGATAGAACAACTAAAGGTAAAGATAGAACACCTAAGAAGGGTAAGAAATCAAGAGAAAGAACCCCTAAGAAAGGGAAATAAATAATTTGTTTTAATATTTTATTTTTTGTATTGTATATTTAATTAATATGCAACAATATTATCCCACCAATTTAGATAACGATCCAATCAGGAATACTCAAATAAAAAGTAATGAATTACTACCTCGTAAAAATGTATTCAATATGATGAAAAATAATAATTCCAATAAATTTAATAGTTCTAACAATAAACAACAACCCGACTTATACCGTGAAAATATATTTACAGAAAATTATAATAGAAATGATGGTCTGAATGATGAAATGATTGAAAAAGATAAAAAAATTCAAGAACTAGAATTTAAATTACAACAAATTGAACATGAGAAAGATTCTTTTAAGAATAAATTAGGTATCATCAAGAAATATGAAGAAGATAATAAAGAATTATCAATGAAATTAAGAAATGAATATGAAAAAAATAAAGAGATAGTAATCCTTAAAAATAAAATATCCCTTTTTGAAAAAAGTAAGAAAGAAGATGATAAAATAATATCAGAATTAAGGAAAAATTTAAATATTATTGAAAATGAAAATGAAGAAGGTATTATATTTAATATAAATGACAATGAAACTAATGAAGAAGAAGATGAAGAAATAAAAGACATTGATTATGAACAAATATATAAACAAACATTAGAAGCAGAAAGTAAGAGGAATATTGCTTTAGAAAAATTTAAGAATGATAAACTTAAAAATATAATCTCTAAATATATGTTTGGTATTGGAGATGAAATAATTGATAATATATTTATAAAATATAAAATACACGAGAAAACAGAAATAACAAAAGAACTAATTTCAAAAATAATATCAGAATTAAAACAATAAATATATAATACTATAGTATATGAAAGACTGGGTTTCCCCGATACCTAAAAAAGTCCATCTAATTTGGATAGGTAATAATCCTTTTCCAGATTATTTTAAATTTTTCTTGAAAACATTTGAATCATACTTTGAAGGTTTTGAAATAAAAGTTTGGGGTAACGGTGATCTTAGAAGGAAAAATTTTCCATTGACGTTTGATTATATACAAAAAGCAAAAAAATTACATGGAAAACAAATGTTTGATGATAATGGTAATAAGATGTTTGATAAGGATATGAAACCCATCACATATTCAAAATGGGCACAAATAACAGACCTTATGAGGTTAGAAATTGTTTATAGAAATGGTGGATATTATTTTGATACCACTTTTGAGATACTAAAACCAATGTACAACATTTTAAATAAGAGGAAAAAAAGGTTTGTAGGGTGTAATGAGGTTCCTAGATTTAGAGATTATGATATATTATCAAATTCATTTTTTGGGGCAACACCTAATAATCCAATCCTAAAAAGACTATTATCTGAGAATAGATTAAGTAATATTGATTTTTATAATTCATCAGTAGATTTCGAAACAGGCCCAGGTTACCTCAGATCGGGAATAAGACTAAGTGATAATTACCATATATTCCCTACGAATTATTTTTATCCATTTGTTGAAGAATATTCCCCTGGTAAAGACCCATCATACCGTAAATCAAGTAAAAATAAATGTCATAGTAAAAAGAAAAATAAAAGGACAAATAAAAGACTAAAATCAGGAAAAGGTCACTTAAGATTTCCATGTGATAAATATCCAAAGTCTTATGCTTTAAAACACTGGCAATTAGGAAAATCATGGTTAATTTCAGAATATTATACTGAATAATCTACTAAAGATGTCTTATTTTTGTCTATTAAATCTTTAATAACTTTATATGAACATTTTTTTGTAAATTGTTCTCTTTTATGTACATTGTTAATAAGAGAAAAATCACCCATTTCTTCTCTTATTATATATTTTTTGTCTGCTTTTTTTAAAGATTCTTGAATTTCTTTTACTTCATCTATTGATTTTAAAGAAATAATAAATCCATTATTAAGGAAGGGGTCATGTATACATACTATAACTTTTGTTGGTTCCCCACTAACAGGGGAAAATTGGTGGGATTTATAAATTTTATCTTCTGAAAAGAAAAATATACATAATGAAACTAGAACAGTAATACATATAAGGATAGTATATTCTTCCATTATTATATTATATATATATTATAAATCTTGTTTTATATTCATTATCATTTATTATTATTGTTGTTTTTCCTTCTTGACTAGTATCTTTCAAAAATTCCTCTGATAAATTTAAAGTATTCTTTGATTCTTGAATTGTTAAAAAAACTAGATTTAATTTATTTTCTTTCATGTCTGTATCAATGTAAATTAAACCTTCACCTCTATTCTTTTTTTCTTCAGTAATTATGGTTTGGATGTTATCAATATTAGTTTCAATAAATTTTGTGATATATTCTGGCACAGTATCCACATGTTTAACCTTGTTCATTATTATAAATATTATTATAATTTATACTTTTTAAACTAACTATCATCTAAAGATCTTTGTATAGCTTCATTTAATTCTCTATCTTCTATTTCTTCAAATCTTCGGTCAATATAATTTCTCATAATATTTGTAAATGTTTCTTCCATGATATGTTCTACCAATTCACTTCTATTTTCTGATATGTTTTCTTGTCCTGTTTCGGGTTCAGGTTCAGATTCAGGTTCAGGTTCAGATTCAGGTTCAGATTCAGGTTCCAATGGAAATTCCTCTCTACAAACAGGACATGTGTTGTTGATTTTTATCCATGGTTTCAATCCAGGACATTCTCCTTCTTCAAAATGAAAAAAATGCCCACCGCCATTACATGGTAGTTCAATTACTATTTCACCTTCTTTAAATTTATCTTGACATATAGCACATGATAAATCATCATTACCAGTAATCTTTTTTTCTTTTAAACTTTCTATGAAGTTTTTACACATTGGTTTGGGTAATCCTTTATTTTCTTCTAATGATTCGCTGACTATATTTACTAAATCATCTCTATTAAATAAACTGGTATTCATTAAAAAAAATGGATGTGAATTATGTACACCTATATTTGAAGTAAGTATCCTTACAATATTATCATTATCATTATTATCATTATTATCATTATTCTGCGATTGATCTTGTTCCATCAATGTATGTTATATTAATATATTTATTTTTAAGATCTATTTCACCATAATTGTTATCTTCAACATATTTTATAAAATTTTTAATCATATCATCCAACTTAGAATCATAGATACTTTGAAATTTCTTAGTTTTCCATTCGGCGATCTTTAAACTCTCATAAAATATAATTTCGTCCATGTTTTATTTATTCTAAAATAAAACATATCAAATTTTTATATAATAGTTAATATAATGGATAGTTTCTATAGTATAAAATTATATGAAGATATGAAAAATCTTTCCGATTGTTTATATGTTGATCTAGATTCAGAATCTTCAGATAAAATGTTATACAAGTGTTCTGATACTGTTTCAAAAAAACTAAATAATGCACTTGAAAAAAAAGATTTAGTAGAAGGTTTTTCATCAAAATGTTGTCCAGATGGAACCACGAAAGTAAATAATCAATGTGTTGAAGTTTGTAATAACTGTAAATTTAATGATTGTAATTATGGTTCATCTAATTTGGGTAACTTTTTTTATAAAAAACCAGTTCCAGTAGATAAGAAAGAAAAGAATAATCTAGTCTCAGATGAACAAATTTTTAATTATATCGTCATTGATGTTCCAGGTAATTAATCATTTACACTCTTTCCACAATACAAAATTGTCATAATGTAAATACCCAATATATATTAAATTTATACAGAAATAAAATCTCATACATTTTAGTTGTCTATACATCCCATTTATAGCATTATTATGTATTACAGTGATTTGATTTCTATTTTCGTTTGTATTATTCAAAACTACAATATGATTTTGAACTCCATTATTCTCATAGGAACGCACATTTACCCTACACATTGGACACTCTATTTTCCCTCTACCAAACCATGTATGTAAACAGTCTTTACAATATATATGATTACAATTTGTCTTACATAATAATTCTTCTGATATATTATTATAACATATTATACATGAATCATTAATTGTTTCATCCATTGTTAGTCTTTATTTAAAAGATAAGAAAATTTTTTAATATTTTGAAATCCATAAGTATTACTAGATTGAAAAAAAAACATTGTATTGTTTAAATAATACTGGAACTTTATCCATGTCTTGTAATGTTTACTATAATAATCATCTTTCGTTTCACTCATTTTATCTTTTAAATATATCTTTCTAGATAGATCTATATATATATGATAATTTTGATTGCGAAATAACTCGTTCAAAAATAATAAAGAAAGTGGTATTGGGTTGGCGAAGGGGTTCCACTGAGTATTTCCCTCGTATACTTGATATTTTTTAAATTCCGTATGAAGATTACTTAAATTACATATCAATTTTTTATCCCCCATATTGTTTTCTATGATTTTTATTATAAGATCCTCGCATATATAATCCTTTAAAGCAAGGAAAGATATGTATCTTCTTTTCACAAAAAAAAAATTTAATTTTTCCATTTTTATATTATATTGTCATAAGCTTAAGTGTGTTATACAATAGCATTTACCATTCGCCAGGATCAATATTATCATCTTCTGGTTCGTCATATTGACGGTTACTGTAGTTACTAGTATTCACCTTTTCAACCGCCATCTTCACAAAATCCTTTACAACCTCAAATGATGCTTCACGGTTATTGGAATCCATTTGGACAGTGATCAGGCACTTATTTTCACTTTCCCCATCTGTCTTTAGTTGATGGAAGCGGAGGTTTCGCATGCGAATAGGACGATCTTCAGATACATTGACCATCACCTTTTCTCCACTAAGGTTTGAATCTGAAGCAAGGATAGAAGACTTGAGTTCTCCGACATTCCTCCCCTTTGCTCCAATGAACTTTGGAATCATATGTTCTTCCATACCAACCTTAAACACGAACTTGGTGTTCATAGAGTTCTTCTTCCGTTCCTTGATCTTCAGGAATACTTCCTCATGCTTATTGAGGTTGTTCCTCATGGATGAAAGGTAATTCTTGGCAACTTCTTCGGTGTCTGCGGACGCCTTACAAAGGCATTCGTAACCTTCACCACCTTCAACTGCCCTTACCGTACAACTCACCCTTCCATTAGGTCTCTCTTGATCGTCCACCATATCATCGTAGGTCTTGGCAATCACAAACTTCTTCAGGGTAGCACCCTTGGCACCGATAAAAGCACCTACATCTTCCTTCGCAATCCCAACCGCCACGACCATCTCACACTCAATCGGAGTTATCTTCACCACTTCCTCCGTCTCTTCTGCCACCGCCGTCTCTTCTGCCACCGCCGTCTCTTCTGCCACCGCCGTCTCTTCTGCCACCGCCGTCTCTTCTGCCACCGTCGTCTCTTCTGCCACCGCCGTCTCTTCTGCCACCACCGTCTCTTCTGCCACCGCCTTAGCACCTCCTCGGAGTCTCAGGACAAGATGTAGCGTACTCTCCTTCTGGATGTTGTAGTCAGCGAGAGTGCGCCCATCCTCTAGTTGCTTTCCGGCAAAGATAAGGCGCTGCTGATCCGGAGGGATGCCTTCCTTGTCCTGGATCTTGGCCTTCACGTTCTCCACTGAGTCAGATCCTTCCACCTCAAGGGTGATAGTCTTGCCAGTAAGGGTCTTAACGAAGATCTGCATTGTTTCTGTTAGTTTCTGTTGTTCTTTATTCTGTTGTTCTTTATTCTTTTGCTCTTTTTCTCTTTTGTTTGTTGTGTGCTTTCTCTATAAGCAAACTTTCAAATTTTATAAATTTCTTTAATTTCTGAAGAGAAATAAATAGGATTCTCTATAGGATCTTCTTTTAAATGTGAGAAAAATCCATCTTTCTTGAAATTATACCCTATAGAATATGTATTGTATTCATACTCAAAGAACTCGCTAGGACTTACAACACCATTACAAAAAATTTCTAATTCTCCCAAGAAATCATTACCTAAACCACCGATACTATGAATAAATTTAGGTGAACTTTTCCCTACATAATTATACATTTCATCTTTTAATTCACGAGGACATCCTCTACAGTAATCGCACTGACATCCCATTATATATTTCTTATTTTCAGGAAGAGTATTACAATCTAAATGTAGGATGTGGACGTTATCAATAATTACTTTTTTCTTCATTTTGTTAATATGTCTTACATAAGCATTATGAAAAGTAAATGTAGGGTTGTTTAAAAGATATCTTTTATAGAATGATTTCATAGAAAAAATAAAAATTTTTTTCTGAAGTTCTTTTGGTAGGTTTTTAATTCTTTTTGTTAACCCCTTACTTTTTATAATGCTTAAATGCTCTCTCTTTTTTTTATCATTCTTAATTTGTCTTCGTAGTATATTTTTGAAGTTAGTTCTCTTTTTTAATTCTGGTTCGTAACCTTCCATAGGTTTTATATTTAACTATTGATTATTCTATAAACCATTTCAATGATTCTTTTCCTTTTTTTCTCATCCGTTTCACTATCAAGCATTGCCTTAATGACAACTGTTGAGAACTTCATCGTTTTATATTTAAAACAAAAAAACTAATTTAATCAAATTTAAAAAAATTTAATATTTATATTTTTTATCTATCTATATCTAACTAGTTAAGGGTATGATTGGATTTAGCGACCACTTGTGTCAACGGTGCTTTGGCGGGTGAGTCCACCATCGTCTTCTTCTTCTGATTCATCAAGACCTTGTTGAAGTGATGCCCGACGTTCTTCAAAGAGTTCATTACGCACTTCAATGACCATTCGCGCATCAAAGTACCCTTCCTTGAGACTATCAGTTAGGGAGCGAACAAGCATTGTGTGAAGATGGGAGACTACTTGACTGTTCTTGCTTGTAGGTTGGATCGCATTGAGGAGGAAGACATTGGAATCGCTGAAAACCTCGTAGATCATTGACTTTACAGCATCAACATCCGATGAGACGTCATTGCCGTCCACGTCTGGAAGTGTGAATCCAGGGCGACCAGTCTTCACCTCTAGTGGTAGTCCTGCGATTGCCTTTGCCATGTAGTCTCGGATAAGGGTATTCTCATCAAGACCGAGACGAGTGGCAACTTCAATGACCTTTGCACCACACTCCTTGATCGGTGAGTTGTCCCTGAGAGAAGTAACGACCGCTTCAGAAAATGCAACCTTCTCCTCAAACTCCTTGATCTCAGAATCGGTGGTTGGAAGCATCGCGTTAAACATCCATGCTCCACTATCTTCCGCCTGAAAGTCCTTGTGCTTGACAGTCATGAAGTGCGATACATTCAGTCCCCACTCCTTAGGGAGGTCTCGCCCCGGAAATCCAAGAGGAGTCATTGATGTAAACTTTTCATTGCTCCTCAGTGGAATGTGTACAACCCCTGTCTGAGAATCCCGGAAGAGGAATGTGTTGTTGTAGTTCCCCTTGAGTTCAGGGAAGCACTTCCCCCGGTCAGTGAATACCTCTGAAAGTCGGTATTGATCGTATGCCTTGAACTTTTCTGGCTTGGTGGACATGATCTTCTTGAAGAGTTCTGTCTGCGAAAGTCCACCAGAGCACGAGTTGAATGTGTCAAAGACACCACTCATCTCTGCCCGGATCACCGCCTTGTCCACCCCCTGGACCGGTGCGACAGCAGAAGACTGGGTTGCTCCCATTGTTCTGTGGGTTCTCGGTGGTGTGAGAGTAAGTTCTGCGAGTTGTTCTGCGAGTTGTTCTGCGAGTTGTTCTGCGAGTTGTTCTGCGAGTTGTTCTGCGAGTTGTTCTGCGAGTTGTTCTGCGAGTTGTTCTGCGAGTTGTTCTGCGAGTTGTTCTGTGAGTTCTGTTGGTTATTGGTTTGACATCAAAAATATCCAGGTTTCAAATTTTTATGTTTCTGAAGAATCCAACAGAAAAAATTCATCCTCTTTTTTGTATTAAATTTGAATAATCGTAAAATGGTTTTGCCCAAAATCCAATACATAAGTAACCACAATGGGAGCTACTTCCTGGGATGCGAATGTGTTCTTGTGCTTGGGGGCATGGGGTCTTCCAGATGATGTTGTGAAAAGGATGATGAAGATGACAAAAAAGACTCACGAGGAGTTTTCCTTGGAGGAAGCATTGAGCTACTGGAACTTCAACTCTCCATCATTAGTTAGGTGGAGATTGACGCAACCCTTGGAAAGGAAGGGAGTAAGTTTAAAATTCCAAATAAGCGACACTTTGGAATTTCCTCAGACAAGACTTCATGTGTTTAAAAGAAGAAATAGTATGACAATAGAGTTTAAGAAAGAGTGGAGACTACGATCAATAGAAGACCGACAGAAGAAAGTAGTTGAGTGGTGTAAGTTTGGTGACGAAGAAGACCAACGAATACACCAAAAGCGATTAAGTAAATTTTACGGGAAACGCCACGCGGGTGAATCGCGTTCCGAGTGGATTGAGAAATCAAAAGAGTCAAATAAGATAAGAGAAAAGTATACAAATAATCTATGGAGAAGTTGGGAAGCTTGGACCTACTGCGAAAATCCACCACAGATAATCAATTGGGATATAGTTAGACCACAATCATGGGCGTGGATGAGAAGGGTTCATGTAAGTAGGTGGTATGAAGGGATACATCCAGGTAGATTCTTCTTATTCTACAAAGAGAATAAGATTATAGAAGAAAGGAATAGAGGCGCCCCTAGTGGACCAGGAAAAGATGGGTATGTATTTCCAAAGATACCTATCTTTGATTGGGGACCATACGAACAATTGATAGAAGATTTACGATGTATTGATGGACCCGGTTTAGGTGAAAAATCTGGTAAGACAATAGACCATATAGATGATCTCTTTATATAAACGACTAAATAAAAAAATGACATTTTTTTTTATCATTGAAAACTGCTTTAAATTATAAAATTTGAAACTTACTTAGAATTGAAGGTAGACTTCCAAGAATGAGGGGAAGTAATACTATGGTGCCCGAGCGGTCTAAGGGTATGGTCCTAACGGGCCAGAGGTTGGTTTAGGAAGTATGTGAAGGTCTTTGGATTCTTGGTTTGATCGGTCTTGATCACTCCGTGATATCTTTGAAAAAGATGATTTGAGCATATTACCGACATCATTTACGTAAGACATCGTGGGTTCGAATCCCGCCCATAGTAACGTCCATTAGCTTAAATGGTAAAGCGGTTAATCCAATAGGTTAACAGTTCTCAGGTTCGAATCCTGTGATGGACGGAGTAATTGCCCTAAGCAATCTATGCTGGTCTAGCTCAAGTCGCCTTCGGGCAAACAGAGGTTTTTCACCTCTGGATGTGGTCAGAGCGCCGGGCTTTTAACCCGGAGGTTCGCGGTTCGAGTCCGTGGGTCGGCAATTATTAAGTTTATATAGAAATGTTCGTAGAATGCTTTGCGGTCAAGCTAAGTCCCTTGGGAGGCTTATGGAAATATTGGGATAGGGTACGGTATCCGACTCATGTCTCTATATGGAAAACCTGGTTCAACTCCAGCTACGAACTAAGTCCTCATTTGAGGCAATCTGCTAGTGGAGAGTGTGTTGGTGTCACCCTATCAAATTATTCACCTATAGCACCTGATTGATTGATTACATGAAACTAGAACTTAGGTTTTGGTATGCCTCCTGTGTAAAGGATGGTTTCTCTAAGCACACTATCCCTTCTTGGGACGCCTTGATTGGATTGTGTTTGAGGGGTCTCTTGAGATTACATTGGTGGGGAGATGCTCTGAAGCGGGTGTCAGTGTATGACAGATGTTGGGAATGTATGGTGTCCCTGGGAGGTAGGTCTTGTGAAAACAGGACGCGCGGGTTCAAATCCCGTCACTAGCGAACTAAGTCCTCATTTGAGGCATTTTTTTTGGTAAATTTGAATATTGAATTTATTGGTATAATAAACCCAACTACCAATGACATACTGTTGCATACTTTGCTCCGGTCACTACGATGAAGACAAACACCCCGGGAACGACTATGGTTCCATCTTCTTCCCTGAAGGCATTCTGGTTTGCCGTAAATGTTCTCTAGAAAGGGACCCATTGTTAAAAACACTCGCGTTGTTTGAGACTCAAGCGAGTGTCCATGAGAAAGAGGCTCTCTCCCATTTGGTGTGGTCAAAGGAGTTTTTTGAAGGAAGAATAATTGAAGACGGACACCATGAACCACGGTTGGAGTATGGTGAAAATGCCCCGGAGATTGTTGAAGATAATAAGAAGTTTTACGAAGCATTAAATAAGTATAACCAGATGGAAATTGATTTTGATGGAAGAGAAAAAATAGAGACTTTGGCAGAAGTGCTTTACATAGTTTCATGGAGAAATAGCGGGAGGTCAGTAGGTGAAAGGGTATCATGGTATTCAGAGTCAAACAAGAAGATGATACAAGCGAAGGTAATAGAAAAACAAGGTAAAACTTATACACTTGAGGCTCTTCCAGAAGAAAACTACAAAGTCAAAGACAAAAATGGGATCCTACAGAATGGAGCAAGGAAGAAACTATCGGAAAAATCTATCAAACCACCCAAAATTTCTGGTAAGGAGTTATTCAAAAAGCAAAAGGTATGTCATGGTTGTAGGAAACTTCATTTGAAAGGGGGGATCATGCGTGGTTTGGATAACGAAGAACATTGGTTCTGTACCAAATGTGATATCATAACATTTGGAAGTCTCCCTTCCCATGAAGTTTATCACTACCATGAACATTATGGTAAACCAATGTCTGAAATTCCAGAACATCATCGTAAAAAATTCAGAGAACATAATCTTTCGGTTATGGAACGAGAATGCTGGCCATGCACAGATAACACGGCATGGCCTAACCCATTACCACAAAAGAAAGATGTCCAGAAGTTTGGTATGGATCAACATGAAAAGGATATCTTATGGATACAAGATGAAACCCGCCTTACAAAATGTATGTCATGTGGTATGAAAGTAAGTAGGGGGTGGGCAGATATCCGTGTGGATGAAAACGACTGGAACTGTGAATATTGTTGGATGTCATTTTACTTGAGAGAAGGTTCTCCTAAACGTAAAGATTTTATAGCTGGTCGGGAAAAATGTGTTATTCTAGCAACCGATAGTGATGGTAATGTCACTCCAGGAACTCTACTTGATGAAAATTACTGGAAACTTTCAGGACTTCCAATCTTGAATTTCATCTATAACTCTAGACACGAAGATACCGTTAAGGAAGAGTCTCAAAAATCAAAAGAAAATACGAATCACCTTTTGAAAAGAAGTGGTAGGAAAAAGAAAAAGAAAAGTAAGGGTGTAAAAATGAATCTTGGAGAGTTTCATAATTTCGCTTGAAAAAGAAAAGAGGGTAAAAATAATATTTTTTTATCATAAATATAAGATAAGTATTATTAATAAAAATAATAAGAATAATCTCTTAGTATTAGTATTAACTTGAATGTAACTAAATATATTCGTAAATCCCTCTATTACTACATTGGTTTCATCAACAGTTTCACCAGTGGTTTCACTATCAACAGTTTCACCAGTGGTTTCACCAGTGGTTTCACCAGTGGTTTCATCAGTGGTTTCACCATCAACAGTTTCACCAGTGGTTTCACCATCAACAGTTTCACCAGTGGTTTCACCATCAACAGTTTCACCAGTGGTTTCATCAGTGGTTTCACCATCAACAGTTTCACCAGTGGTTTCATCAGTGGTTTCACCATCAACAGTTTCACCAGTGGTTTCATCAGTGGTTTCACCAGTGGTTTCACCATCAACAGTTTCATCAGTGGTTTCGCCAGTGGTTTCACTATCAACAGTTTCACCAGTGGTTTCATCTTCTTTTTTATCCCCTTTAGTACATTTGACAGTTCCAATATCAAAACTACTCTCTAAACATCGTGGTTGTTGACCCGTCAAATTATAACCAGGTTTACATTTAAGGTTACATGTTTCTCCATTATATAATGTTTTACCTTCACAACCCCCAAGTAATGCATTTTTAGGTATTGTTGTGCTTTCATCAATAACGCATTTACATTTTGAATTATTATTTCCAGGATATTCTTCATTATAATCCATATTTTCTCCAAGGCATTGAAAACAATTATCTCCTACTAGAAATTCATTTTTACATATACATATATTAGATCCTTTTTTTTCACTATCATAATTATCGTTTATTTTCATATTATGTGAGCATTTAACACATTTATTATCATTTTCATTATAATAAGTTAATCCATCATCCGCACATTTATATTCGGAGTCTGGATTTATTTTGATATTTCCCCCATTAATATCACATGTTATTTTCGCATCAACATGGATATTTTCTATTTTTTCACATTGTTTACAATCATAATTTCCATTTTCATTTAAAAAAGGATAATAACCATCTTTACAAAAGTTTACTTCTTTATTAATTGGTTCCGTATTTCCTGAATTTTTATCACAAGAATATTCAATATTGTCTTTAGAATTTGATATCTTACTACAACAAAAGTTACCTGTATTATTTTTTATATATCCATCATTACATTTATTAATACGGCATTCTAAATAATTTGAGTTTTCATTTGTATTCTCAGTCCCTTGTATCCCTTCAATTGAAAGTGAATTAGCAATATTATTACAACAATAACCAGCGCGTTTTCCCCCAATGTTAAATTCTTTTTTTGTATCTATGAAACGTAAATTATCATTTGAATTTGAACTTTCAAATAATGTTGTCCCCATTACACCACACTGTTGATAACATGTTGTGTCATCTTTATTTATTCTATTACCACCATATTTTAAAGGACATCTATTGCATCCTGATAATGTAAATTGTTGATATTCACCGTTATCTCCATCTTTAAATTTATTATAATTTTCACATTTATCAACCTCTATACTAGGTTCTCCCTCGTAACCGGGTGAACATTCTACTTGTATTTTACTAGCAGTTCCTTTTTTTAAATCAACAGAATTTGAATTTTTCTTAATAATATATCCGTCTCCAGTAATCCACTTATATTCATCATCAAGACATTTTATAGGATCTTTTTCATCAAGTTTATTAAAATATTTTAAAAATGGTTTATTTGTTTTATTCTCCCAACAACCAGTCGTATATACATTTGTTAATTCTTCATTTAATTTAGCATCTTTTTCTAATATATTGTAATATTCTTCTAGTTCGTTTAAAGTAGTATGATCACTTCCTTCTCCATAACATATATTATATTTCTTATCACCACTACATTCTTTTTCATTAGATTCTATATTATTAGGATGTTTACAAACACTCATTATATAATATATACAATTAAAAAATTTGACTTAAATATTTTAAACATACTAAAATGGAAGTTATTTCACATTTCGACCTATCTTTCTCAAGCGATGGAAAAGTATATGATATTTCCTTTCATAAGGAAGAAATAGATAAACATACCGAACTTACTAAAATATGCGAAAATCCTCTTATTGAACTATGTGAAAAAGAGGAAGAAGAAGAGGGAAAAATTATAGTTAATAATGATGAATCGGAAGAAGAAGATACAAGTATTATCAGATTATATGAGGGTATTGAATATCTTACTTTTCCAGGTAATACGAGTATATATACTGTAAACGATCTAATGTATTCTGGTGAATGTTCTTGGGAAGGTGAATCAATAAAAATAACTCTTAAAGGGAACAAGTGATACCTTCTTATTTACTAAATAACTAAAATTTGAAAGTAGTAGTAAGTGAACTATAAATACTAAACAAAGGATAAAAGAAAAAACAGAAAGAAAAAAAACAGAAAGAAAAAAAACAGAAAGAAACCCTAACTCTCACAAACTACCACTATGGACGCTCAGTTTAACACCAACGTGTATCACTTTACCGAGGAGATTATCACACTTCTTCTTGATAAGTTTGATGGAAAGGTTGTCGGTTCGGACGAAATGGTGATGGGTCTTATCATGAAGGAATTCTTCGGAGATTTCACGCCAGGTGACAAGATCCCTCCTCCTGCGGAAGAAGGTGACGGAAAGAAGGTATCAGGAACGAAGAAGAAGAAGAAGAAGAAGAAGGCGGAAGGAGAACCTAAGCGTCCGACGACAGCATTCTTCTTCTACACATCTAGTATTCGTGCTGATGTCACAAAGGAAAATCCAGGTAAGTCTGTTGGTGAACTTAGTAAGATCTTTGGTCAGATGTGGGCAGACCTCAGTGATACCGACAAGAAGCCCTTCAAGGATAAGAATGAGAAAGACAAGGAACGATACGCTAAGGAGATGGAGGCATTCAAGGCGAAGGTGGATGGTGAAGCAAAGGTTGAATAACTACATAACTACATAACTACATAACTACATAACTACATAACTACATAACTACATAACTACCTATATAACCCATACCAAATTTGAAACATAAATATTATTTTTTTACATATAATATGGATTACTTATCACAAAAAATAAGTCTTCCAAAAAAGAACATAGATGATTTTGTACAAAAAAAAGAGAATATTCTAGGTAAAGGGGCTTCTGGAGAAGTGTATCAATACGAGAAAAATACAGGGGAAAAGTATATCATTAAAATGATCTGGGATGGTGAATGGGATTCGTATGAGGGGTTTTACGAAGATATCATATGGCAATCGTCTGTATATGAACAAATTAATAAGTTGGGGAGATCTGTAAAGGTCCATGGTTATAACCACTATACCGATAAAGATGGATATAATTATGTATGTTTTGTGATGGATTATCATTACGGGTATCAAGATTGTTTCAATTATTTAATGGATAAAGAAAAGCATTGGTCAAGAGAAGAGGGAACATTATACAAAAGAAAAGATAAAGATAAAAATGATATATTCTACACAATGGATCGTTCTAAAAAACTGAATGTGATTAAGAATATCATTCTATCTCTTAAAGAGATCCATGATATAGATATCATTCACGGAGATATAAAAACAAATAATATAATTGTTCACCCGGATACATCTGATGCAAAGATTATTGATTTCGGCGCATCTATATTTACAGAAACTAAACGATTATATATGGAAACTGAATGGGAACATGGAACATTAGGGTATCGGTGTCCAGAAGAAGAATTTTATAGTCTTTTGGGTAAGACTTCTGATATTTACTCACTGGCAGTTACTATTATTGAGGTATGGGTTGGTGATATTTGGTATTCGGGTGAGAGTTTTAAGACATGTCGTAATGAGGTACTAAAGGCACTTAGAATATTGGAAAAAGAAGAAGAAGATTTAGGGAATATTCTCCGAAAATGTCTACATATGGATGGGAAACGAAGACCAACAATTCAAAAACTAGATGATTTCTTTCAGAATTATTCGTGATCACATATAAAGAAACTATCAGTATCACTTGATACAAGTATCATTTCTATGGTTTTACCATGTATATGGAAATTTTTTTTATCAAGTTGTTCAATTAAATTATTAAAGTTATTTTTACTTAGACATTCCCTTAACTTTGTAACAAATATCTTTATAATGTCTTCTAAAGATTCAACATTATAAAGAGATATCTCTACAGTAAAATCTGAGAATAATTCAGAAGATGCTATAAATTTTCTAGTTTCTTTATTGCTCATATGTTTATTTATAAAAAAAATATTTTTAAATAATATATATTATGGACGGTGAATTAGGTATTTATAATAAAATGGGTGGAGGAGAAAAATATAAAAATGTAGCGGTAATAAATGGTGGTGCGAGTAAAACTAATCAAAATACTCAAAAACAATATAGAATTGAACGTTTAGAAAAAAAAATAGAGACCTTACAACAAGTTCTAGATAAACTTAAAGAAGAAAAATAATATCTATTAATGTTATAATATGATTGATCAAGATATTAAACAAAGGATTAAAGTTGCGGGAATATTTTTATTACAATCTTATAAAATTCTCACAGGAACTATGTTGTCTCTTTTTATCCCACAAAGTTGCGGAGATAATATGTGCTCTCTACAAGAAAATTATGATAAAACAGAAGTTTATCATAAATCTTTATTTTATTGGAATAGTCTCACAATGTTATCATTCTTTTGTACATACATTATAGAACTCTGGAGGGAAGAATGGTGTGTAAAATATTTAGATATTGATAATAATTTTTCAGATAATGGTTTGAAACAAATTATAGTAAAAGATAAGAAGTTGGACCACTACATGGACCGTGTCAATAAATATTATTATATTATGATACGTATTACGGGCTTCCTTTATTTTGTTAATTTAGGACTTACTGCCCGGATGTTAAAGAGTGATTATCACAGTAACTCTACTATTTCATGTTTCATGAGTTTTTCTTTACTTGTTTTAATGAAATTATATAATTCCTACTCAGTAGCGTATCAGTCCGTTAAAAATGATAAAATGATGAGTGCATATATGAATGAATTTGTATCTTACAATGTCATTGATGAAGACTATGTTCAAGAAAAATATGGAGGTAACAAAAATAATAGATTAGAAGATGTAACAACTTTAGACATTGATGATGAAAACGATCATGATTTTAAAGATGCGAATGAAAACGAAGAAAAAGATGAAGGTATTAAAGAGGAAGAAATCATACCAATTATAATTAAAGTGTAAATTTTTTTTTACAATAATAGAGTCGCAAAGAAACACAATAAACATATAATAATCAAGATATATGATACGAAACTCCAACTATCATCGTGAATGGGATAACCATGTTCATATTTATTTGTAAAATGAGTAATACCACTCAGAAATCCATCCTTATTCCAACAATTTGTCCCCTCAGTATTATTTTTAGGCACTTTTATAGACATGAGTGTTGTTCTATTTTCTAAGTATGTATTCATCAATCTTTGATTATTACCATCATTGATATGATAATGTAATACATCATCACATCCTATGTTAATTGATGGGCAACAACCATGTTCTCCACAATCATCCTTCCCATATACATGATTATAACCATTCACTATATCTCTTAAACTTACGCAATTAGACTTAATTGAATCATGTGCATGTGTAACATAGACATCTAAATTTATCTTTTTATAATCCATATGTTGATGTCCATTTGTTGTGACTATCTTACATTGATCATAGATTTCACAGCAACCATAATCAAAGTTAACACATGTTTTCTTTGAATAAGTAATGTGTCGTATAGAAGCAGTTATACCCCCTACTGATTCAGGTTCAGCGTTGAAAACACTTAATAGAATTAATAAATTTACTATGACTGCGAGGAGAACTAAAATGACGATAAGAAATCTACACCTACGGTTATTCCTACACTTACTCCCTTCTTCTTTTTCATCACTTGTATCATCTGTTGTAAAGACCAATACCTCGTTTTCACCACTGAGTGAATCACCTCTTTCTACATCAGTTGAAGAACCCTCTACTTCACTCATTTTTTGTGGATCTCCTCCATCCGAAGACATGGATGAATAAAAATATTTTAATATTTAAGTTTATTATTTTCAAATTTATTGGTAAATTTAAAAACAATTAGAAAAGCATTTTTTATCACTGGGTTTAGATAATTCGTTCCATTGTTTGATCGTGTATTTATCACTCATTGATAAATTACATCGTGCACAAATAGGTTTAATGTTATTAATATCTAATGTCCCTCCTTCGCTTTCTGGAACATCGTGTCCCACATGAAAATCAAATGGATTTATAAGATTGCCACACCATTTCACGAAACACTTACATTCAAAATTTTTACCATTTGTAACAATCCAACATTGTTCGCGAATTGCTTTTGGTATATTTATCTTTCTATAAGGTTTTCCTTCTTTTTTATCTTTTGATGATTTTTTAGGCATCTTATATATTATATAATGACTGATTTATCTTTATATTTATATTTATTCATTTACAAGGAGTAAGTTGTTAAAAATATTCACCACATTTAAGAACATGTTTAAAACATTATCTAGATATCCAGTTTTACCATCAACACATTTTTTTGAAAACACCATAACCCGTTTAGTATCATACATGACAAATGCTGAGAATATAAATATCACTAAATATGATATTGTCTTTGAATAATCTTTCTTAAATACAAAATGATCTAATACTCTCAAAATAAGGGTTATTAATAACCCAAACAATAACGCGATTTCTAAATTAGGTTTTAGTATCTGAGGGAAAATTAAAGCAATACCAACGCACACTAGAAGGACTATTATTAATTTCTTAAGGACTGATTTTACTTCTTTTTCATTAAACTTCTCGTGGTATTTCTTAGCAAATATACCTAGTATTATTATTATGGAAAACCAAATGATATGTTTTATGTATATATTATCAACCATTTGAAGAGCAAATATTAAACCGAAAAGTAATACTAATGTTATTATACTTTTTATTCTGTTAGCAGATATACCAAAATCTAATTCAGTTGATGAATAAAAGTATACTGCTAAACTTGTTAATAAATATAAGAAATAGTTTACAAAATATCTATCACAAGTATGTTTTCCACCTTTAAATGCTGATAAATAAATTGCCCCGAATAAAATAGGTATTCCTATTTGAAGTTTGTTTTTTGAGAAGATTTCATCCATTTATTTATTTACAATAAAAAATTTGAAAAGAATACCTTAATTTATAAAAAAGTTATTTCACTTTAAAATGAACGACAAAATTAACGAGGCATGTTACTATAAAGCATTATGTAATGGTAATTATAAGGAAACACTGAGATACGTGGATATATCTTATGCCACCCTAAAGAAATATCATACTATTGGTGAAAATCTAGATTTTGAACTAAGGGAACTTCTTGATAAGAAAGGAAAGTATAAACTTAGTATTGGTCTCGCCCTTAAATTTTGTGAAGTCCTTAACAAGGAACATCAGTATACTATTTATCAACAATTATCATCCCGTCAATTAACAAATAAAGAAAAAATAAATACATTTGAAGATTATCTGGATTGTAGTATTTGTTGTGAAAAAAGTTATATACAAGAAAAGTTATCATGTTGTGGTCAGATTATATGTATAAAGTGTCTCTACAAGGTAGTTGATAATATGATAAATGATATCTCATTTTCGGGATGTACATGTCCCTTCTGTAATTCTTATTTCTCTAAAGATTATTTATACAATCTTCTTTCTTTTAATAGGAAACATGAAAAACTAAAAAAGATATATTTCTATGATAGAGATATATTCTTTAATAGGGATTATTACCGTAATCTTTGGAGAAAAATGAGAGCAATTATTGAACAGGTTGAAATAATGAAAGGAAAAATGATTAGTCCTTTCCTTAATTTTAAAGAACTCGTTTCAGATGATGAAAAAGAAAAATATTATGGTGTTTGTAATGAGTGTTGTCCACCTATCTTAAACAAAACACAAGTTTTTAATCATATCAAGGTAAACACCATTGATAGAGAATGTGCTGATGGAGAAGGTAATATGGTTGTTCTAAATCATGATATGTTTAAATGTGAAAATTGCGGAGATAAAGATAATGAATATAAGAAATGCCCTCATTGTGGAATAAAAACACTCCGTCCCGATGCATGTAATTATGTTATATGTAGTGACCATAGATGGTGTTGGATATGTAATGAACGTCTTCCAAATCACCATAATGGTCATAATGTTCATTATTGGACTGGACCAGGGACAAGTCCATACTCTAATCATTGTAGAAGAAGTATAAATTATCATCAACCTGATTTTGTGATGGATCATTGTGATTGTAGTGCTTGTGCGCCATATTCTGGACTAAAACTTTGTAAAAAACTTGAATGCTATAATAGATGTGAAAATGTCGGTGATACTATTTGCTGCAAATGCGCATAAATTTGATTTAAAGTTAGACTAGAAAGTATATTTAATTGAACAATTATGAAGAATCTATTCTTTATTGATTTTGAGACGACAGGATTGAACCCATACCATAATGAAACAATTGAGGTGGGTATTCAAAAATATGGTAGTGATGAATACTACAACACACTCATTACACCTAAAAAAGAAAATGGAATATACTATAAATATGTACCTCAAAAGGTAACAGCAATCACAGGAATTACGGATGAAGATATTATTAAAGAAGGTATCTCTCAGGAAGATGCGATTTTCAATACATGTAAGTATATTAAAGATAATAGTGAAGAAGGTCCAATATATATTATAGCACATAATGGATTGTCTTTTGATTTCATCTTCTTCCGAAAAATGATTGACAATTATAACAATGGAACTGTAAGGACGAGGAATACATCAATTAATAAGTCTATGCTGAAACGTTTTAAGTTTATTGATACAGTCCTTCTCGCTAGATATCTAATACCAAATGATCGTGTAAATCAACCTACCCTTTGTAAGCGTTATAATATTAAAAATACAGATGAACATAGATCTATGGGAGATGTTAAATCTCTCATAGAAATATATATTACAATTTGTGAACAATTATCTCGTATAAAAGGTCAACCAGACAATCACTATCTAGAAAATACTGATAAGGTTTTAGAAGAATTATTTATCTAAAATACTCCAAAAAGATGTAATACCGAATAAATTACAACTGTTAAGAATACAACCATTGTATAGTTAATAATCTTTGCTACATAGTTAAGTTTTTTACTTATATCTTTTTCATTTTTTTCAGAATAGTCCTTTAATTCTTTAGATAAAATAAAAGATATTAGTAAAAATACTATACCCAGGACGAATAATACATTATTTGATATATCTTTTTTAAAAATACCCCTTTCTGAGAAAGATAATGATGCAATTGATAAAGAAGAAAACAACCCTACATTTCTAAGATTCGTATGGTATGTTCCCATAATACTGCTTTTTTCTTTACTCATTTATTATATATATATATATTTTTAAATTTCTTCAAAAAGTGTATGTTCTCCACTCCATTCGGAACTAATACCTTCTTCAGATATTTTTATAAGTGTTTCCACTGCTTTTTTTTCTTTGGATTCCATCATTTCTCGGTTATCATACCAAGGAGAATCTGGAGATGTATTTTTCCATTGATAAAAAAGTTCATCTATGTGTTTTGATCGTGTTTCTAAATCTAAAATGGTTTTATTTAAAAGATCAACGTCTTTTTCATATTCAATTCTATCGTTATATACTTTCATTATATAGTATTATTACTTATTTTGTTTTTATATATTTATAATGTCCAACTCCACTGAAACTTCATAAAATTATCAGTTGAGTTATTCTTTTTGATTGTTTTTATTTTCTCGTCTGTTTTTTCTTTTATTAATTTAACTTTAGGACTCTTAGAATCTTTTCTATTATTTATATCTCTAACGATCATTTCAGTTACAATATTCATATTATAATATCTTTTATATAATTATTTTTATATAAAAAAAAATTTTTTTTTATTTTTTTTCTCTAAAATAGATTAAGTCTCATTGCGGGGAATGGTATTTCTTCATAACATCCCCAGTTTAAGTGGACATCTGGATCTTCCTTGAACCCCCACTTTTCGTAAAATTCCATAAGTCCAATTTGACTTCTCTTTCCCTTGAGGTACCAAAATCCCCCATAGTCGTTTTCTTGAGGTTCGTCTTTATGTACAACCCGTATACCATTCCCCTTCCATAATTCCCCCTGTTCTTCAGATGTGGTTTCCTCCATCAGGTATTCTCTGATACATTCTTCAATATAATCCTGGTCAAGGTTGTAATAGGGGTTCCCTCTCTCGTTTTTCCTCATACACTTCCTCCATAGTTCGTAACTCATCACTTCTAGTGCGTCTTCATCAGGATACCATTGTTCCTCTTCATCGTCTTCCTCATCTTCTTCCTCATCGTCTTCCTCATCGTCTTCCTCATCGTCTTCCTCATCGTCTTCGTGTATTTCTTCCTTCTTTTCCTTCTCCTCCCAAAATTTATCACTCATCCCTTGCGCTGAAAACTCATTCGCTACCTCCAGAATGATATCTTTACACCCTATATCCTCCCCATACTTCTTCAGCGCTTCCATCAGTAATCCACCGATACCCCTTCGTCCTGTGTAGGTTGTAGAACAGATACACGAAAGGGAAAGAGTCTTCTCTGTGTGATGGATGTTCGTGAGATCCTTCACCACTATGTATCCTTGGACCCTATTCATAGGATTCGCATAGGACCACTGATGTTTTAGTTTATCCCTTCTCCACTTCCCCGCCTTCTTGATCTTCTTCTTGATGTTCCTAGGTATAAACTCAGAGAATCCACCTTCCTGGGTGACCCGAGTATCCACAAGACAGAAGACTACAGAACTTCCATAATTGTCATCAAGGACCCTCCCACCAGATCCAAAGTCTTCATCATAGTAGTCTTCCAGTTCTTCATTGTAGTTCTGGATGAAATCCCTGAGGGTCATCACGAAAAGACCATCCTTGGACAGTCTCTTGTTAAGTAAACAAAGACCTGTGGTGAGGTGTTGTAAGTCCAGCATATCCTGTTCTGTATAGTGTTTGTGCGATCATCCTTGGAACTTTCAAATTTAAGAAGACGAAATGATAAGGATAAAAAAAATCTTCTCTTTTTTGTCTTTTCTTTCTTTTTCTTTCTACTTCTCCCACCACTCAACCATCTCCTTGATGTGGGCGATGTCTTTCTTCATCCACATGTTTTCGTACTTCTCCCTTGGTTTGAGTCCAGACCATTCACCATTTGAGATCTCATCTAAAGACCAACTCTCTATGGAACAATTGATATATGCCGACAGACCCAACTTGAATGACTCCTCGTCACCATCCACTGAAGACCTGAAGCGCTCAGCGTGAATCACGTCAGAGCACTCGGGGAAGAATGACATCTCCCACATACCAAGTTCGCCTAAGTCTACATCAACTGTCTGAAGAACCCCTCTAGGGTAGTTCTTCTTCGTGACGAATGCAGTGTCCTCCCACCACTGTCTCCTGTAGAAAGAATCTGGGGTGGGTTCCGGTTCTGCCTCCATTGCGAAATACGCCTCACGATTGTCGTAGTAACGGCGTTCTTCTTCGGTGCCCATCATCGTGTTCTCCTAGTCCTCCTTTATCTTTACTTTCTCAGAGTTGGTTGTTTGTTCTGAGTGCTGGTCTCAATGCTTTGTAACGTAACCAAGAAACTAACTTTCAAATTTTAACTCTGGGGGAGGGACAGCGCCAGGATTTATCGCTTCTGGAGAAAATTTGAAATTTTTTTGTGGGAGTATATCAAACAAACACGAAACACGACAATCGCCCACAGAAACCCGAACAAACTACTAACAGAATGCCCCTCTCTCGCCAGGGACCTTCCACTCCTCCTCCGCCAGTGCCCCGCCCTGCTTCGCGGACTCGCTCACAAACAGAGAGTGAGAACAACCGCAGACTCCTCGCCATCGCCAAGAAAGAACTTCTCCTTCTAAAGGGGGAGATGGTCGCTCAAGATTTCAAGAAGAAGCACGACGCCGTCCTCAACTACATCCGCATGAAGTCCATCGCCCAGCAGTGGATCAACACCACCTACACCCGTATTGCGATGAAGCAGGAAAAATCCCTCAAGATTGACGCGCGCGAACAGTGCCTCTCAGAGGGGGTCTGCCCAGATGATGAGTGGCTCCTACAGAGGAAAGACGAAGATGACTTCTTCTGGAAGGAGAACTTCCTCATCTATGCCAATGGCAAATTGGCAGAGGAATCTTATTCCCCACCGACCTCACCACCAGAGTCACCTACTCAAGGGGATGAGGAAGAGGTTTGGGTGGCTCCTCGTCGGAAGAAGAAGAAGAAGAAGAAGATGTCTCCTGAGGTCAAGGAGGCGCAGCAGAAAGAGATCCGTGAGAAGGAAGCGGTCGCAACCGAGAAAGCACTCCGCAAGAAAGCGGTCGCTGACCACAGATCCCGTCGGGAGTTCGCAAGCAAGGTGCGGGCAGGACTCTCCAAGAACAACTCAGTTGAAAAACTGACCCTCTCTCCCGTGAAGGATAAACACATCACTTATCCGGATGATGGTGTGGATCAAGTCGCTGAACACTTCAACCGCTATGACGAATACATGATCCTTCCAAATCCCCAGGACAACTACGTGGAATCCCCGACCAAAAAGAACGACGGCACAACGGTTACATCTGAAGTTGCTCTCGCGAAAGCAATAGAAATCTGGTACAGTGGGGGTTTTACGAATCAAAGCACACCTTACTCAGAGTTCTGGAATCACACAAAGATCCTGGAATACAAGAAACAAGGGTTCCTTGGAGATTTCGGAAAACTCATCAATGACTCCATCGCGGACTACGATGCGGGTAAGAAGGTCACTTTCAAATCCAAGAGCCCATTCCGTATGACCGACTCATTGAAGAGTAACCTCAAGAAGTTGCTCTTCCAATATTCCAAGAAATACCCCACCAATGCAGAAGCAAAACCATTCATCATGCCTGTGACCTACTCCTAAAGAAAAACAAAACAAAAACATCACCACATTTTTTTTACTTAAAAAGTATTATATATATAAAGTATCCAATGTTTCAAAGTTTATTCCTAAAAAGTTTAGTTTTAAGAAATTCATTAAAAAGACAAAATAAGTTTATAAAAAAAAAGAGTATGATAGTTATTGATAAAAAACTAAATATTATGGATCTTAAACTTAAATATATACCTTTCAAAGAAAGATATGAAACAGTTGATTTTTGATATTTATATTATTCTCCACCCGTTTCAGAAGAATCATCTATACATATTGTATTTGTTAATTGATACTTAGATATTTTATCTATAAATTCAAGTGTTCCTATAGTTGTTACGGCATTACTATTTTCTATTTTTTCTAGTATGCCGATTCGGTCGCGGAGGGTTTCAAGTTGTATCTTCATCATCTGCAATTCTACATCATTGCTTTTATTGACTCTTTCTTTAATGCTATTATAATCATCACCTTCCCGCAGTTTAAACGGTTCGGGGACATCGTCGATGTCAAAAAAATTGTCTATTTTCGGATTTTCTTCTTTTATGTAATAATTTATTTTTGATAACAAGTTAGATAACGCATTTCTTAAATTATTATCGGTATCTTCAAATTGGGATCTAACTTCAGACTCTCTTTCTCTTCCTGGAAGTAATCCACCATAATTATAAAATGCCGTGTATATTTCATTTAGATCTATATGCGGTGTTGGTGGTGCCCCTCCACTGTTATCAAAAACACTCCCAGTAAAATTTGCCACACAGAATACTGATACAAGTATATCATCATAAAAATCATTAGTATTATAAGTTTCCATACAATTTGATATTCTAATAAAATTTTTAATATCTTTGAATATTTCAGAATCTATTACATGATCCCCCTTAATTGTTTTTTGAGTTAAACTAAAACAGTTTTCTCCACACCCATTCTTGTATTGCTCAAGACAATTATCTTCAATATCTGGTACCGCTAATATAGTTTCGCGGTTCTTATATGAAACTATATCATTTATAGTATTTCTAACATTTGCTAAAGATTGATTAATATATTTTCCTTCTGTCAACCGATTATTACAAATTTTATTGCCAAAAGCAAGTCTTTTTATAATCGTTTTTAATATACGATTAATTATATTATAATTATATTCATAATTATCTGGTTCTTTAATTTCTGTGAGATTTGGCAAAAAATCCTGGGCACCGTTGAATAACTTTTCCATATATGGCTTGTCGCCCCCCGTGAAATTCTGTGCATTTTTCTTCTCTATTTCTTTTATGTTTTGAAGTATTACACTTGCGTTTATCGTTTTAAATATTTCACCTGTGATCCTTTTGTCCCTAGCGATGAATTCATGCATTGCTTCCATCGGGGCAAGTCTCTTGTGCGCCTTTATCACCGAACCGTATAAACTACGATACGCTTTCTTCGTGGAGAATTTCGCGTTTGCCATGAAGTCTGATACGAGGTATATATATTCTGTGTCCCCCCCCGCCAGCGCAGCCGGATCCTCGGTATCCCGAATTTTTTTAAACATTATTTCTATATCTTCATCCGAACTAATGTATTTATCCTTGTAATAATTTCTTATTTTTTTTTGAACCAGGGCTGAGCGATCCCCCGCCGCCTTCTCGCTCTCCACCGCGCCCCCGGGCTCGTCCTTTACGGAGGGGGGCCAAACGAGCTTGTTGTCATTGAAGAAAATCGCTTTGCTATCAAAGCCAAACATATCAGGTTTTTGTTTCAATTCTTGGATGAGAGATCCTGTAGTAGTGTTCAGTCGCTTCAAATCTTTTTCGAGTTCTATCTTCTGTTCCTTTAGTTTTTTCACTATTTCCTCATAATATTTATCGGCCCCCTGCCTTTTAATTTCTTCATAAATTGTTGTATATATTTTATCGTTAATATTTGTGTCTGATCCTTCAATACCAAGGGTTTTTTTTATAATATAATGTATTGGTTTTATACTCTTAAACTTAAATTCAGGAACTGCGTTAAAGTGAGATTCTTCTCCTTTTTCTTTTTCTTTTTTTGTTAATTTCGGTAGATCATAATATTTGGAATATTTATAAAAATTTTCAAGAGCACGCGGACCTCCAAAATCTATAAATTCCAGGGCATATTCATTTTTCTTCCGGGGAATAAATGTTATATCCAAATCGTTATTTTTATCATCATGTATTACAGAAAAAGTAGGGTCATATTTTACCATCTCTTTCCCCGCAGGAGGTATCAGGGACCCCCCCTGCTGACCCTTCGCATTAATGTTCATACTGTAAAAGGGTACCTTCCCCTTTGCTGCCCCTAGCATCTTCTTTACAACATTGACATTATTACATTGGAATGCATTTTCTACACCGGCAAAATCCCCTACGAATAAGTGTGCTTTTTTCTGAGGTATTTCACTACTATAACTATTTTCATAATTATCAAGGTCTCTTATTAGTTTTTGATATTTCTTTATATTTTCTATGAGCTCCTTGCCTTTCTCCTTAGTATTTGCTTCAAGACCCTCACTATTATACCAAATATGAATTAACGTTTCTGTAGGTGACCCTACTTTTTTCAATTTGGGAATGGTCTTTTCGCCATTATCTCCTGGGAAGCCATTTCTCTCCTCTGGAGGCGTTTCGTAGATAAATGTATTGATTATGTTTATTAATTTAACTTCTACTTCCGTTATATCTTCATTAAAATTTGATATTTTTTTGTTTATTTTTCCTTTTATTATTTCCATTTGATCCTGCTCTAGATCTAGACCACTGGATCCTTCAATTAATTGCTTATTACTAATGGATTTTTCTGTATTAACGAGTTCAATATAAACAAGTGTATGACTCCTTGAACTTTGTGGATTATTAGTTGTTGCTTTTACAAATCTATCTTTATCAACTAAAAATTCAATAAACGAACCGAGTTCGACTTGTTCGTTCTGGGTTTTAAATACTTTTTCCTTAAATTCGGGCCACGAACCAGGCTGATCACAGCTATTACCTTCATCATCCGACACTTCTGGACAATTAGATTGTCCCTGTGAAGATTTCACCTGATGCATGTCAAAACGGGATTTATGAAACATATTAGTATATTCTTCATTTTTCTTCAATAAGAATTGTCTAACTTTCCATTCAAAATTAACAGTATCTACAGAAGCATTAAATAATTTTAAACCTTTTTCGTATGTATCAGGGAGGTCATCAATCGGCTCAACTCCTTCAGGTGTATTTTCTTTATCTTCATTAATTCCGGCAAAATATTCTTTTGATTTTACAGTTACTTTATCATAACCCATTCCACCTAAATTATTACATAATTCTATCAATATACCAGGTGTTGACCTCTCGCTGGGATCATCGGGGACATAATTTATTAGAGTACTTGTCTTACCAGCTCCACTAGCACCATAACCTAATATGAATATTGGTTTTCCTTCTATAATATGGTTTAACAAAGCACTTGTTTTACCTCCATCCATTGACATTTTTTTAGCGATTTCCTTGGGTTGATGTTGGGATGTAAACACTTCTGTAAATTTACCAAATGTATAATTATAATGTAACCGGGGATTAGCGGACGGTTTAAACGACGAACTGTGCCAGTCTTCGTCTTCAACTTTATCCTGATCGGCATTATATTTTAGGTATAAAGTTTTTATGGGATCTACATTCGCCAGCACAAGTTCCTCGGCTACTTTATTTCTCATTCGCTTATCAATCCCTTTAAATGTAAAGTTGAACCTAGGTTCAACTTCACTATTATTATTAATTCGTATTTTCAAATATGTTACAATATTATTACCGACATTAGCTTTTATTTTTTCGTTTAATCCATCCAGGATAGACTTGTTGGGTGCGTGTCTCTCCAAATTATCTATCACATTCTCAAATTTTACATTCAACCGACTATAATAATATTTATTATATATTATTGGTAGTAATATAAGTATTTTTTCTTTATTTGATTCTGTAACGAATGATTCTGCCTTTAATAATTCATCCACCATATTCAAAAGAGTTTTAACATGGAATGCTTTGGGGTCCTTCCCTTGGAAATTATCTGGCGGCTCATATAACAAATCAATGCTAAAAATTTTCGTATCTCTAATACTATTTTCAGAACTATTTTGATTGAACATATTAAGTTGTTTTTTTAGATCCTCCCCTTTGTCGTCTTTAATAATGGAACTGGAAAGTATTACTTCGGGACTTACAAAAAGGTAATCAAAAATATAATTTAGCCATTTTTTCCATACACCCTCTCCGCCCTCCTCTGTGGAGAGTGTGTAGAACTCCTCTCCAATATACTTGCGATCTACGATAAATGGTTTATCCTTTAAACTCTCAATGTCAGATTTACTTAATCCATTCAATTTACGAATAAAAGGCAATTTGAGTATCATTGATATGTGTTTATGGAATGGTCTAAGGATCTTTTCTTTTATCCGATTGATTTTCCCTTTCTCGTTCCCGGACTCCCCCGGCGGCGCCCACTCATCAGACTGCGCTTGGGCGAGCATCTGCACGGACTGGTCGTATTGCCCGCCTCTCTTATTTAAGAATAATTCATAGAATTCATCATATTTCTTATCATAAAATTCCCTATCTAAGCTTTGGAGATTATCATGATAAAAATCTAGTTCATATATAGATTTATCCTTTAGATTTTGTTTGTCTACTTCTATAGCTTTTACTAACGCAGCATTGATTTCTTTTTTTAATTTTATAATATCTTTTTTGAGCACATCGTATTCTTCCTTAACACTATTATATTTTGGATATTTATCAACATCATCATTACCAATATCTGGAAGTTGATTGATTCCTTGAAAAGAACTATCAACTCCTTCAATTTTTCCATTAATTTCTTCATATTCACTGACTATCTTACTATAATCTTCTCTTCCCTCTTGTTTTCCTCTTTCTTCAAATTCTGTTTGTATGGGACTTATATTTTTGCGGATTAATACATACTGTTCCATAATAGCATCAATATTCCTGGCGAGCTCACTGACCCTTTCCTCCTCCTCTGCCCGAGCTTGCGCCTCTGCCGCTGCTTTCAGCGCGAGCTCCTCCTCCTCTTTCTTTTTTTGTTCGGCATCTAATGCTTGTTTAGCTTTTCTTACTTTCATATTCGCTAATTCAATTTTAAGAGTTTTAGTAATTATTTTTTTTCTTGTTTCTTTTAATTCCTGTTCATTCCTCATATCATCTTTTGCGTTTTCAAGTTGTGTTACTTCAGCTTCCAGCCCAGATACTTCTTCAGTAAGTTTATTTATTGTTTCTCTTGTTTCTGTTAGATATTTGTATTCATCCTCTATGTTTTTCTTTGAAGCTTTCAATTTATCGTCTAGTTCTTCTAACTGTTCATCTTTCTCATCATATCCAATAATGCTCTTAAGATTTTCTAAATGTTCTTTTTCATATTTTGCTCCATTTCTCGTATCAATTGCAATCTCAATAAATTTCTCAATAAAAAATGGAGGTATCTTAAATATTTTTTTATTATCAGAAGAACTATTAAAAATGTGAATTAGATCTTCTTTTAATTTCCTTTCTTCCTCCTCACGATCATTTAATCCTTTTAAAATATTTTCTACATTTTTATCATCATTACTCCTAGAAATATTATTAAATAACTCATTTAATCTGTTAGAATCTATATTTAAATAATAGTAATATACTTCTCCACCTCCACTTAGTGTTTGATCATCTTCATCTTCAGCTTCCATGTTTATTAGCTTCCTTACAGAAAGTTTTCTAAAAATTCTTTTAATAATATTAATGTCGGTTTCACCCTTTTTATTTAAAAGTTTGGTCATAAATTTATCTTTTAATCCGGTTACATGGTCTATTTCATCATCACTTAATTTTTTTTCTTTATTATTGGCATTTAGTAACATTCTTTTATTCTCATCAAATTCAGATTCACTTTCTTTTAATTGTGCAAATCTACCATCTATATCTGTATTCAATTTTCCTTTTTCTTCATTTTTTATGTTTAAAATTTCAACTATTTTCTTCGGATTACTTATATTTAATGTATCTAGTTCTTCCATTATTTTATCATAATCTTTATCTTCTTTCTTCAGGATGATTTCCTTTATTTTTTCAATTTCTTCTTCGTTTAAATCTTTTAAATCTTCTAAATCTTCTCCTTTTAAAATTTCAGATAATTCTTTATCATCAATCTCCATACCACCACGTTTAATATATATCTGATTCCTTTTTTTTCTAAAGGTCCTTCTTCTTTCTTTTTTGGATGTCCTTCTTCTTTCTTTTTTGGATGTCCTTCTTCTTTCTTTTTTGGATGTCCTTCTTCTTTCTTTTTTGGATGTCCTTCTTCTTTCTTTTTTTGGTGTCCTCTTCTTCACATTATCTTTATTATTTCTTATTTGATTGTTATTTTTCTTTGGTGTCCTTACCCTTTCACCATTTTTTAAGTGAATTTTCATAATGGTATATATATAATATTAAATATATAAATTTGATAGTTTTTTCCAATATAATAAATATACAAATGATTGATTATATAAATTATAAAATAATGAAGAAAGAAATATTTAAGGACTTTTTCCATTATAAAAAAATTAATTTTAATTTTAAAAATATAAAATATGATGATATAGATATGTATGTCTTAATAATGATTTAAAATTATTTCTTTTTAGTTTTTGATTTCCCTTTCTTTATATCCATACATTTCTCACAGAAGGAAATTATTTCATTACATTTGATATAATCACACGTCTCTTTATCCATTGAATTAATGAGAGTAGTTGAAACTTTTACTAAACCTTTACATTTATTTTTTAATTCACTAACAATTGACGGAGAAAGTGTTTCGTGTTCACAACAACAAACACATATATAAGAAGCTAATGATTCTATAACCATTAAACTTTGTAAATAATTACCTAATTTCTTACAATCCCTTTTATTTGCTTCTGTCATTTTTTCTATAATCCTATTTTTTGTATTATGACAATTATCCCCCAATTCTTTTGCCATTTTTTTACATTCATAAACATTAACCATTCTATTATAATATGTAATATTTAAAATTAAATTATAAAGTATAATATATAATATGTTACGGTTACTTTTTCAATTATCTACACTTTTTTGTGTAAAATCTCAATCAGATATCCTTCCTGTATTGGGTGGTCACACTATGGTACCCGGTGGACAAGGTTCAGATCAAAATGGATGTGTTACGGATGGAGGTTATTCGTGGTGTGAATCATCACAAAGGTGTATCCGTCTATGGGAAGAAGAATGTAATATGGATACTGAAACTCGGTTTTGTAGTTCTTCAAATATACAAATGTGTCGTCAAGCATGCGCCGAACCAGAATGTCATTCTGGTCAGTGTGCCATGAGACAAGGTAATTGTTGTGATTATATTTGTATAGAACCTCCTCTTGAAGTTGCTAAATGTGGGGACCATTGTCCACCACAACCACCTTGTCCCGCTCCATCTCTTCTTCCAGGATGCCGTTATACTCCACCTGTTTATGATAACTGTGGTTGTACAGTAGGGTGTGGGTCGGTTGATTGTTCACATAATAATAGAGTTGGTGTGGGTGAAACATGTGGTGGATATATGCCATATGGTATTGCATCTGTATGTGACGATGGTTTAGATTGTGTAAATACTATGGGTCCTCAAGTTGCGGATGCACCTGGCACTTGTCAACCATTATGTAGAAGTGCTAGAGATAATAACGGAAATTGTTTGGATGGGCATGTGGATATTCCCTGGAATTGTGCGAGTTGGTACGATGGTTGTAATACATGTAGTGTATCTGATGGAGTTATAGGGGGATGTACATTAATGATGTGTTTTACGAATAGTGAACCATATTGTTCATCATTTTATTCGGGGAGTTTGAGACAAGGTGATTTATGTTATCGTTTTTGTGAAGATGGTTCTAAAACACAAATAGATAGAAGAAAAGATTGTCCTACAAATACAAATTGTGTTGCTGAAAACAATGATATCATATCATTTGATAGTTGTAGTAGTGTTATGAAATGTATTGGTGAGTCACATTAGAATATTTAATTTCTTTTTCGTTGTTTTTTTGGTGTTCTTTTATAAGAAGATCCACCATGTATTTGGTCACTTTGATTATTATATGACGATGGTATTGCTTGAGTTTCTGATAAAATACAGTCGTCCGTATTATTATGTATTCCTTTTATTTTAAGGTAACTTATGAAAGTTTTATAATTAAGTCCCCCCTGGATAGTTTTCCAGAAATTTAAAATTGTATCTTTTGATACAAAGTCTCCTTCTTTTATTTTTACTTTTGATATCATTTTGATACATTCAATACAATCTAAAAAAATGTTATAATTATTAATTATATTCATATCTGCGCCTTTTTCTTTTACTTCTTTTACTTGTTCTATAACGTCATCCATAACCTTTAAAAATTCAATTGTGTTACTTTCCTCAGTTCCCTGATCCGTCCAATTAAGGGAAATAACTTTGAATCCAATATATTCATATGCCTTTTTGAATATATTCAAAAATATATTTTTACAATTTACATTATTTTTTAATTTCTCATATTTGTTATCTAAAACATTAATTGTTTTTATCATAGTAAGTGAATCACTGAGCTCTTCCGTCTTAGATCTCTCAACACTTAAAATTTTCCGTATCTTTTCATTTTCTTCTTCTAGTTCTTTTTTCATGCGCTCGTTCTCTTGTTCTGCATGTTGAATTGCTTCACGTTCATCCCTTAACTGCTTCTGATTTTTTTCTTCTTGTTCTTCACGTTCCCGATTTTTTTTAAGGGTCTCTTTTTCTAGTTTTATCATTGCTAGTTCATTTTCCCGAACTTCTTGAGCGGCCTCTTCTTTTTCTCTATAGGTATCTAATAGTTGTCCTTCATCTGCTTTTCTCTTTCTTAGTTCATTTAGTTCATTGATCAGGCGTTTGTGTCTTGCTTGGGCTTCTTTATATTTATCCTGTTTTTCGTTTAATTCTTGTTCTCTTCTAAAAACTTCAGCGGCAATTTTCGCTTTTTCTCTTTCACTTTCTATCACCTTTTCTCTTTCTTCTTGTTCATGTATAATACTTTTTGAAAATATACTACTCTTGTATTTTATGAAATTAGAATCTTCATAATTGCCCTGTTGTTTAACTTTACTATCATTCTTTGATAAATATTCTTCTTGCTCTTCTCGTTTTAATCTTTCTTCCTCCTCCTCTTTCGCTTCAGCAACGGCAGCAGCAGCTTCCCGCTGCTCTTTCAGATTTTTATTCATGTACTCCTCGGCCAGTCCTGCGGCCGCCTCCGCCTCGGCAGCAGCAGCATCCGAGGCGTTTGCTTCTAACTCTTTTAACCTTTTTTTTTCTTCATCTTCATCCTCTTCTTTAACTAACTTAACCGCAGATAAACTCACCCATTCACGTTTCCACCCACCATTCTCTTTATCTCTTTTTTTTACCCCTTCAACATCTGAAGGTATTTCCTCAATATATAATTCAATCTGCTCTTTCGGGTGTACTGACCCAGGATTTTCCATATTTTTCTCTGTCCCGAGACGATCATAAACAGTTTTCCAGTCTACGTGGCGTTTTTTATCATATTCATATATGGTGTTCTCAAACTGTCTATAATGTAATTTTTCATCTGACGCTTTGGGCCCTGCGCGGGCGCGGGCTATAGTATCCTTTGGTGGGGGGTCAACAACTTTTTTATATTCATCCCCATGCTTCACATAATCTCCAACGTTGGGGATAATTAATAGTTCAATTCTATTCATGTGGATATACCCTGCGTCGGTCCTCGCTTTCACGTCAATTAAATTGCCTTTGGGCATCACAAGCTTCAGTTTTGGGATTTGGGTATAGTCTGGTCTTAGCTTGCCATCCTTTCCCCACGGAACATATGCGGCAATCATAGGAGTATCTTTCTTGGTATTATATTTTTCCAGACTATTTATAGAGTTTAGATCATCTCCGGTTTTGTATACAATCATTTCAAGGTAATCCTTCGCAGAAACTTTAACTATTTTATCTAATTCGTCTATTACAAGTTTCCATTCGTCAGGCTTGGGCACAGCGTGATCGGGCGACCTCCATGTCACTACAGGTTCAGACGATTCGCTACAAACCCAACCACGTGGATTGTCGCGGCTTTGCTTCTCCTTCTGATTGCTGGCAGAACCACAATAACTGAGACCCCCCCAATTAAAATCATCCTCCCAACGGTCTGCGAGGTGCGTAAGACTGTTGAGGGTTTTTTCTGCTTCTTTTCCTTTTTTTATTATATCAATTATTTCTCCTTGTTCACGCGGTATGGACATTTATATAATAATATATAATATATTATTTATGGTAATTATATTATTAGGGATAATTTCAATACTATTAGTTTCTGCGATATATTTACAATATATTAAAGTAAGTGTAAAAGATATTGAAATTTTGAAATGGCCTTTTTTAAATATAATTGATGAAAATGATAATTTAGTAGATATTATTTGTATAAGAGGTCCTTTAGATAAAAAAGAAGATATAATATCTTTTAAAAAATATAAAAAACAGAATAAATTAATCATTGGTTGTAGTAGTTATCTTTCTTTTCCAAATAAATGTCTAAATCCTATACCAGATTACAATACATTCTTCTTTGAAGGTGAAAGAATTGATGAATTAGTTGATGGGTGGTTACACACATTTAAAGATGATAAAGGTATTCTAAATGATAAAAAGTTATTACTTTCTGAATCTGATTTTGTAGATAATGTGAATTTTTTAAGAGATTATGATAGTAATTCAAAAAAAATTAAATACGATTTTTTTTGTTATTGTCCTTCGGATGATAATTCATGTGATGTAGGATGGCATCACCATAATAAAAATTGGTCTTTAGCAAAAAAAACAATTGAAACGGCATGTAATGATTTAAATTTAAATGGTATATTAATTGGTCGTAAGGGGTGCCAGTTAGATATTGATGAAACTAAATTGGAAAGACATGAACAATTAGAATATTTTGAATTCATTACAAAAATATCAGAATCAAGATTTATAATTATATCAAGTTATGAAGATGCTTCGCCTAGAGTAATAGGTGAAGCATTACTATTAAATACACCTATACTTGTTAATAAAGATATCATTGGTGGGTGGAAATATGTTAATGAAGAATCCGGTGTTTTTTATGATTCTTTAAATATAAAATCAAAAATAGAAGAAATTATGGAAAAAAAATTTAATCCCAGAGAATATTTTTTGAAGAATTATGGTATTAAAAACTCTGGAAAAAAATTTAGAGATTTTATAGTAAGTATAGATCCATCATTTTCTAAATATAAACAATTGCGTTTTTCAATTTCCTAAACAGAACCGTTTTGTTTTATAGGCGCGTGTTTTTTCTCATTCCGTTTGCAACATGTTTTGGGAACGAATATAGCAAATGAAATAATTAATGTGACAATCTGGGTTATGTAAATTGTGAGAAACAATCTAAAACTCTTAATTTCTTCTTTATGTTTCCTTGAAAGCATTTCTCTCTGATAAACATTGAGAATATGTTCAAGTGTTGGACATCTATAACCATTACTCTGTTCTAACTTTCCCAGGACAAGGAGTTCAGTTCCATTATAAATTGAATTGTATACACTTTTGTAATTCCCTTCATGTAAATAAGGGTACATTATGAAATCTGAATGATATCTTTCGTCGCAAACACCATCAAGTGAACAACAGTCCATCATGGGATTTATTTCAAGACATCCGCTATTGTAGTCTAGTAGTTCATAAGCGGATTCATAATGGAGTGAATTATACACTCTCACAATCTTTTCTAGGCGAGGGCAATTATTCCCTTTACTGGTGTAAGGGAAAGCGACTTCAAAATTTAGTTCTATTTTATCAACGTGTAGAGTTGAGTTGTCTCCTTCTTCAAAATGGCATGTTGGATAGACCTCACAACAACCATGTGTGAAATCTTCGCAAGAGGTAGGATCCTTTGATGGATCTTTAAGGTAAGGGGTATACTCTGTTTCCCCCCAGAAGTAGTTGGATGTAGTGATGATCAGGCAGTTTACCTGTAACCAAATAACTATGCATTTGCAACATGGTTCCTTCCAAATCTCGTTGCAATTCTTCATAGTTAGTTTTTTTTAAAAAAAAATTAAAAATCAAATTTAATTACTTAGGTAATGAGTCTATCTATCCAAGTAAATACTTTATGGAGTTGCGAGGTCACGGTCCTTATACAACACCAAAAAAAAGGTTTCGCCGGGATTTGAACCCGGGATTGTAGATTCAAAGTCTACTGTGATAACCAACTTCACCACGAAACCAAATAGTAGCAGGGGGATTTGAACCCCCGAAGCGTATAGCAAGCGATCTTGAGTCGCTCCCCTTTGACCAAACTCGGGAATACTACTAGTAATACTATAACGAGAGATACTTTTTCTCCCGGATTACTTTATGGTAATCAATCAATGCCTTCCGTGGGGCTCGAACCCACGACCACAAGATTAAAAGTCTTGCGCTCTACCAACTGAGCTAGAAAGGCGTGTTCCCTGTAAGATTTGAACTTACGACCACTGATTTAAAAGATAAGCGCTCTACCAACTGAGCTAAGGGAACAGGTACTATAACGAAAGATACTTTTTCTCCCGGATTACTTATGGTTATCAATCAATGCCTTCCGTGGGGCTCGAACCCACGACCACAAGATTAAAAGTCTTGCGCTCTACCAACT
>Ga0206127_1000459_pt1 | contig 50094 bp, 43 predicted proteins | sample Helgoland_Spring_6_FD_148646 | JGI IMG/M metagenome (GOLD analysis project Ga0206127, IMG submission 148646) | Pelagic subsurface seawater microbial communities from Kabeltonne, Helgoland, North Sea - Helgoland_Spring_Bloom_20160419_1 | ecosystem: Environmental > Aquatic > Marine > Epipelagic ...
CGGTAATGGTGGGCATTAGAGTTTGCTTGAGCAAATCATGGGACACAGAACTGGATATTACCAGCAGCAAGCCAGCCGCCGTTGACAGGGCCGCCGCCACGCCGCCTGCAGCCACCAGGGCAATGACCCAGCCTGGAAGATTGGCAATTTCCGGATTGGCCAGCACCATAATATCTCGGTCAATGGTGACTTCATTATCTGCGCCTGCGCTGTACTGCATCAGGCCATCATTATTTTTATCCTGCCATCCCACCAGGCCGGTATTTTCCCAGTTGCTAAACCACTGGGGCGCCTGTTCATAGCTGGTATTGTGCACAGTGTCCACCAGATTGAGGCGGGCAAAGGAGGCGACGGCCGGCGCCGTAGTGTAGAGAATGGCAATAAAAGCCAGTGCATAGCCGGCAGATTTTCGCGCATCGGACACCTTAGGCACAGTAAAAAAGCGCACCAGCACATGGGGCAGGCCGGCGGTACCAAACATCAGGGCGGCAGTGATAGCAAATACATCTATGGTAGATTTGCTGCCCTCGGTATAGTTGCCAAAGCCGAGATCAGACAATAGGCCATCGAGCTTTTCCAGTACCGAGAGTCCGGAGCCATCGGCGACCTCAGAGCCAAACCCCAGTTGGGGTATTGGGTTGCCGGTGATCATAATGGAGATAAAAATAGCCGGTACCATGTAGGCAAAAATTAGCACGCAGTACTGGGCTACCTGAGTATAGGTAATACCTTTCATACCGCCGAGCACCGCATACATAAAGACCACGGCCATGCCGATAATAACGCCGGTTTCCACCTCCACCTCAAGAAAGCGTGAAAACACAATGCCCACACCGCGCATCTGGCCGGCCACATAGGTAAAGGACACAAAGATCAGGCAGATAACCGCCACTATGCGCGCTGTCTTGGAGTAGTAGCGCTCGCCAATAAAGTCGGGCACCGTAAAGCGACCAAACTTACGCAGGTAGGGCGCCAGCAACAGTGCCAGCAGCACATAGCCACCGGTCCAGCCGAGCAGATAGACAGAGCCGTCGCGGCCCATAAAGGAAATAATGCCAGCCATAGAAATAAACGAAGCCGCACTCATCCAGTCGGCTGCAGTGGCCATACCATTGACCACCGGATGTACGCCACCACCGGCCACATAGAAATCTTTGGTGGAGCCTGCGCGCGACCAGATGGCAATGCCTATATAGAGTGCAAAGGAGGCACCCACGAATAAATAAGTCAGTAGCTGAGTGCTCATACTGAACTGTCCTCAGCATCGTCATCAACGCCATATTGACGTTCAATAATCTGTATGCGCCAGGCGTAAATAAATATCAGCGCAACAAATACATAGATAGCTCCTTGCTGAGCAATCCAGAAACCCAGCTTAAAGCCGAAAAAGGTAAACTGGTCCAGCCAGTCAACCAGAAGAATTCCACAGCCAAATGACAGGGCAAACCAGATGGCTAAAAGCTTTGCCAGCAGGCGCAGATTGGCCTGCCAATAGCTTGCAGCATTTTTCTGGCTGAGGGTTTTTTGGTCATTGTGGTCATGGGGGCTGGGGTTTTCACTCTGGTGCTCATAAGGCTGCTCTGACATTTGGGTGCTTCCTCTAGTTATTGGTTTACCTAAAGTGCTTCTCTGGGCCTGCAAAGTAAACCGGAATATAGCCTATTTTCGCTGTCTGGAGTTTATTGTTTGCCAGGATATAGTGAATTTAATACCTGTCCTTTAGGTTGCTTTTTAGCCTCAGTTGCTATTCTTGAAGACTTGGTTCTAAGCTGTTTGATAAGCCTCTTTAGGTCTAGATCATCAGCGCAGTTATCGCCTTTATATAGCTGGCGATCCAGCTGTTCAAATGCTGCTTTTAGATCTTGATCTTGCAGTTGGTCTGCTAGCTGTTTCAATGTGCTTGGCGGGTTGTTGGTGAGCAGTGTTTTACCCCAGTCCAAAATACTATCGCGCATGCCGGTGAGATTATTTTCTCCAGCCTGTTTTTCTGCCAGCTTTAATTTTTGGCTGAGACTGAGCTGCAGACTATCATCAGCGGTCTGTTGAGGGCTGCGCCGCGAGGGTTGTTTTCTGCGTATTGTAAACAGCGCAATCAGGGCGGTAAGCAGCAGTGCGTTAAATGCCAGCGACCATTTGACCAATGCTGATTGTTCCAGTGGTTCTGGCTGTATGCTCAGCGGTGTCAGTGCCAGTGGGGTGCTCGGCTGATCTGCCTGCAGCTGGGACAGGGGCGCAGATGCAATAGTAGCGGCAGCGCCCACCTGTAAGGTTACCGCTGGTACTGTGCTAGTCCGCATGCGCTGGTTTTCGGTATCCCACCAGCGCACTTCAATGGGCGGCATAAGAATCTCCCCCATACGCATAGGTACCAGAGCCACTGTTTCAGTGCGGGTGCCGAGGATACCGGCGGAGCTTATCTGCTCCTCAATTTTTGCTTGGTCCGGATAGGTTTTGTAATCAGTACTCTCTGGATTGGCTAAGGGTTGAATCTGAGCTCCGGTCAGGCCCTGCGCGCTCAGGCTAATGGTTCGGGTGATTGGCTCACCCAGTGTTAAATTATTGATGTCGCTGCTCCACTGTTCCTGCAGTTCGACCCTGCTGCTGGGCATCCATTCGGCCGGTGCTATATGGGCGGGCTTGGCCATCACATCTATGGTCTTGGCCTGAGTATTGCGGAAGAGCTGCTTGCCGCGACTGGAGAAAGCACCAAATTGTCGACTGCTACTCTCAAAAGCGCCGAACCTCATGGGGGGAATATCCAGCTTTCCGCTGACCTGAGGAAATAGCGCGTACTTGACTTCTATAACCAGATAATTGCGGCCATTAATCATTTTTTGAAATTGATTTTCACCAATGCGTCTTACCAGAGCATTGTCTATCTCCAGCTCCGATAGGCTCAGGTCCTGGAGCTGCACCGAGGTGTACAGGCGCTGGGTCAGAATAATTTGCTGTTGAATATAGACCGCCTGTCTGTCAACCAGGGTCTCGGTATAAACCGGTTGCTTGCCTGCTCCTGCGGTAATTCTATTGACCGGGCGCACAGTTATTTCTAAGGCGTTGCTCACTTCATTTTTGTAGCTGATGGAGGGAATTAGAATAGTGCCGCTGCGCTTCGGCATAAGCACCATATTCCAGTCAGTGTAGGATTGAGATTGACCATTGATCCAGGAGTATTGCTGCTGGCGATTGTTGCTGAGTATGTCAAAGTCTTTTTGCAGAACCCCAAAGTCGGGCTCTGAGGTCATTGCCTGGCCACTGTAGCGAACCACCAGCTGCACTGTTTCATTGGTATCTAACAGATTGCGGTCAACTTTAGCTGTCAGTTCTGCCCAGCTGAAAACTGAGGCTGTGATCAGACAGAAGGCAATTAATAGTTTTAAAGACTGTACATTCATTTACCAGCGCTCTTGCTCGTTGGGTGGTTTGGGACGTCGTTGCTCCAGTGCACGCTGCCGCGACTGGTAGCGAAATTTTTCTCGCAGCAGACCGCCGGGATCATCTGGTACCTGGCGCAACATCTGCTCGATTTCCTGTTGGTTTTGCTTCTCTTGGTCACTGAGTTCAGGGTCTGCGGGCTGGGCTTCCTGCTCCTGCTCCTGTTCTTTTTGCTGCTGCTGTCGCTCTGTCTGTTGCTCTTCCTCTTCCTGCTGCTCTTTTTGTGTCTTGGCCTCCTGCTGTTGCTCGCTGCCTTCTTCCCCTTGCTCTTTATTCTGTGACTGCTGAGATTCTTGGTTCTGCTGTTGTGAAGACTCTTGGTTCTGATCCTGGTTTTGTTGTTGCTGATCTGATTGTTGGTCTTGATCCTGCTCCTGTTCTTTATTTTGCTCTTGCTGCTGTTGTAGCTTCTCGACAAGGTCGCGATTGGCTAATGCATCTTCCATCTCTGGCTGCAACTCAAGTGCTCTATTGTAGGCGTCGATAGCGCCCTCCAGATCTCCGGACTTGGCCAGGGCATTGCCGCGGTTGTAATGGGCGTCTGGGCTATCTTGGCCAATAAATTCACCAATGGCACTCGCGTAATCCTCGGCGCGATAGGCAGCGCTGCCACGCCATTGACTATCTTCAAACAGACTCTGGGCCGCAGCTGCATCACCAGCATCTAAGGCTTCTAGGCCTTGCTGGTCTGGATTCTGCCAAAGGTCCTGCCAGATGGAGGCGGTGACCGGTTCGCTCAGGCTGAGTAGCGGAGCGATCAGTATCACTACCACTGAGCCTTTGCGAAAGCTAAGGATCAATGCAGGTAAAAGCAGCACAATCAGCCAAAATCCCTGGTCATCCCAAAGATCAAAGGAGCGATCTACCTCTCTGGTCGCATCGGTAAAACTCTGTTCTGTGACTTTTAACAAATCATTGATATCGCTGTCATCGGCGCTGATATCGCGATAGATACCAGCATTGCTATTGGCCAGTCTCTGCATTGAAGCTGAGTCCAGCTTGGGAATAAGAATACTGCCGCTGCGGTCTTTAACAAAGCCGCTGCTACCCAGGGGAATTGGCGCACCCTCGGCAGTACCCACCCCAAGTATTGATAGGCGATATTTTCCCGCTTGCCCGATAATTGTTTTGATGCTGCCAAAGGCCGCGGGGGAAACCCCATCGCTAATTAAAATAATATCAGCCTGTTCATAGCCACCATTGGCAGCCAGTTCTATGGCCATGGCTACGGCCTCTTCGGTATTGCTGCCGTACTCTGGCAAGAGCGTTGGGTGCAGTATGGGCACCAGACTGATGATGGTATTGTTGTCCTCAGTCAGGGGCGACACTGTATGAGCTTCTCCACCATAGACTACTAGTGCAGTAAAACCTTCGCGGCGACTGTTAAGAATATCGATTAATTTAAAGCGCGCTCGGACCAGGCGGCTGGGGGAAACATCTTCGGCCAGCATGGAGGGGGACAGATCAAATACCAGTATGGCAGCACTGTCCTGTTTAAGCACAGGCTGAGGTAACTGTTGCCAGGTTGGACCAGCCAGGCTGATGCAGCAAATTGCCCAGGCCAAACCCAGGCCAGTTAATAACCAGTTAGATTTACGACTGCTAAGGCCAGCGCCCTCCATTAAAAAGGGCAGCAGGGCTGGGTTGATAATTTTCTCCCAATTACCGGCACTGCGCCTGCGCCATTGGTATAGACCTAGGGCCAGCAGAGCTGGGACCAGACCCAAAAACCACCAGGGCCGCATAAAATGGAAATCGCTCAGGGCAGGTAGCCAGTCAGACATGCTCACCTCTGGGGTTACCTGTAACAAAACGTAGCAGTGCGATCAACAGGCTAAGCACAAAGGCTAAGCCCAGAGGCCAGTGAAATAGAGCAGCTATAGGGCGCAGGGTTTCGGCATCCTGCTCTATGGGTTCCAGTCGGTTAAGTTCTGCATAAATTGCCTGCAGCTCCTGAGGATTTCTGGCGCGAAAAAACTGGCCGCCAGTGGCTTCTGCAATATTGCTGAGGGCAGTTTCATCCAGATCGGCGCTGGGGTTGGTGACTCGCTTGCCAAACAGCCCCCAGGTTTCCTGAACCTCGGCACCTATGCCTATGGTGTAGATTTTAACCTTGGCGCGGCGGGCTAAATCTGCAGCTTTTAATGGATCCAGTTCACCGGCATTGTTGGCACCGTCAGTCAGCAGGATAACCACGCGATGATTTTCTGGGCGTTCCTGAAGGCGTTTAACTGCCAGCCCTATGGCGTCGCCAATAGCTGTGCCATTGTTACCCGCAAAGCCAATTTGCGCCTCGTTTAACAGAGTTTGCATAGTTAGGCGATCGAAGGTGAGCGGTGTCTGCAGATAGGCTTTTTCGCCAAAGAGTATTAGCCCCAGTCGGTCACCTTTGCGCTCCACTACAAAGTCACCGACCACAGATTTTACCGCCACTAATCGGTTGACCTGTCGCCCTCGCAACTCCATATCATCGCGCGCCATACTGCCGGAAATATCTACGGCTAATAAAATGTCTCGACCATCGGTGGGCAGAGCCACAGGTTCGCCCACCCAGAGGGGTCGGGACAGCGCCAAAAGACTGGCTAGCCAACAGAGGCTGAGCAGCAGTAACAGTAATCGCCTCAGCCATTGCTGGCTGCCATCTGCGCTATTGATACCCTCTGCCGCACTGGCCAGCAATGGTGCGCGCAGTGCCCTGGTATTAGTGGCTGCTGGTTTGCGCCACCAGCGATAGATAAATGGTATCGGGGCCAGCGCCAGCACCCAGGGCCAGACTAAATTTAACATAGGGACTGATAATCCAGTTTATGGCTGGGCAGGTGTTGGCGAATCCAGACCCTTGTATTTTTAATCAGCTGTTCTGCGAGCTGAGGGTCCAGTTCGGTCTCTTTTGCATAGAGCAGGCTATTGAGGTTGTCTGGCGGCTTGGGGAACAGTGCCGCCGGACAGCTCTGCGCGAGGAATATAAAAAATTCATTGATGCTCAGGCTGCTGTAATGTTGGCCCGGGTAAGCGCTATTGGCGGTTTTCTTGAGCAGCTCTATCAGAGCCACAACCTGGTTGTTAGAACTCTGCTCAATCTGTTGCAACTGTATCAGGGCCTGCCGACGATAGAGGCGGGCTCGGTGGCGGCGAAGGCAAACAATAAACAGTGCGCTCAGCCCAGCGCAGGCGATAGCAATAAGTATCCACCAGCCCGGGGCCAGTGGCCAGGCTGATACGCTACTGGGCAGATGAATATCCCGCAGCTCGGCCAGAGGGTCGCTAGGGTTCATGGTGCGATACTCATGGTTGCGCTGACCTGCTGGATCGAGACGAGCTGCGACGTTTGCCATAGGCGCGGGCCAGCACCGACATTATATTGTCGGCGGTATCAAAGGGCAGCAGCCCAGCAGAAAGCTGTTCGCTCAATTTGCGCAGGGTCTGGCCGCGCTGCATAAAGGCATCCGCATAGCGCTGGCGCAGTTTTTGGCTACCAGTGTCCAGCAGGGTCTGTTGCTGGCCGTCTGTAACTGCATACACTGAGGGCGGTGGCAGCTCAGTTTCTATGCTATCGAAAACATGACAGAAATTAAGGTTGGCATGGCGCGCCAGTTCGAACAGATGGCGCTCGCAACTGTTATCCAGATCATGGAAGTCGCTGACAATAAAGACGGTGCTGCCAGGCAGTATAAAACGTCGCGATTCTTCCAGTAGCTGGGCAAGGCTAAAGCGATCTGGTTCTGGGTTGAGTAACTTACCGCTGAACTCCTGCAGACTGTGAATATATTGCAGCACCGCATGATGACTGCGGCGAGCCTTAATATCAGTCTGTTGCTGAGCACCAAAGACCAGGCCGCCAGCCCGGTCATTGGCTGCCAGACCGGCCCAGGCCAGGGCGGCAGAGATTTCACAGGCAACCACAGATTTGAGTCGCTGGCTGCCAAAGAACATAGAGCTGCGCAGATCACTAATGACCAAAATGGGGCGCTCGCGCTCTTCCGTAAAAATTTTGGTATGGGGAGTCTGGGTGCGGGCCGTTACTCGCCAGTCAATGCTGCGCACATCATCTCCGGGCTGATAGGTGCGCACCGAATCAAAATCCATACCGCGACCGCGAAACTTAGATTTATGCCCGCCCGCAAGCATCTGTCGCGCCTGTATTCTGGGAAATCCAGTCAGTTCACGAGCGCCATGGCGCAGCTTGACCATATGGCTAAGATTGGCAATCGCTGGGTGATCGCCCTCTGATTGGCTGCCTGGCTGGCTGTTATCTGACTGATTCATCAGTGACAGGCCGCTAGGCTGAGGGCACCGTGGCCAGCAGTTTGTCTATCACCTGGTTGGCGGTGATGCCAGCAGCTTCAGCTTCGAAGCTAAGAATCAGACGATGGCGCAATACATCCTGAGCAACAGCGCGAATATCGTCTGGGGTAACAAAGTCTCGCCCCTCCATCCAGGCCAGTGCGCGGCTGCAGCGGTCCAGGGCAATAGTGGCCCTGGGGCTGGCGCCAAAGTCTAGCCACAGGGCCAGATCGCCGCCGTAGGCACTGGTATTTCTGGTGGCCAGAATAAGTTGCACCAGATACTCCTCAACAGGCTCGGCCATATGCACGGCTAGCACCTGCTTGCGAGCTTCAAATAGGGTCTCCTGGGTCAGAGCTTCGACGCCGGTCTGCTCAGCCTTCAGTGCTTCCTGACGGGATAGGTTGAGGATCATACGCTCGGTTTCCGGTGCCGGGTAGTCGACCATAATATGCATCAGAAAGCGGTCCATCTGTGCCTCGGGCAGGGGGTAGGTACCCTCTTGCTCTATGGGGTTCTGGGTTGCCATAACCAGAAATAGCTCGGGCAGTGGATAGGTGTTTTTGCCTACGGATATCTGACGTTCAGCCATAGCTTCCAGCAGGGCAGACTGCACCTTGGCTGGCGCACGGTTAATTTCATCAGCCAGTACCAGGTTGTGAAATAGAGGCCCAGCCTGAAATTCAAAGGTACCTTCCTGGGGGCGATAGATATCACTGCCTGTGATATCCGCCGGCAGCAAATCAGGCGTGAATTGAACCCGGTGAAAGTCGGCATCCATACCCTCGGACAATGTCTTGATAGCCTTGGTCTTGGCCAACCCAGGGGCGCCCTCTACAAGAAGATGACCATCGGCGAGCAAGGCGATCATCAATCGCTCTATCAGATGTTCCTGGCCGACAATTTTGCTGGCCAGCCAGTCCTTGAGTTGATTTATATTCTGGTGCAAAAGTAACCCCTAAAAATTGGTTCGGTTGTTAAAGCGGATGCAGAGTTTAGTTGCAAAGAGGGCAAGTCTCAAATGCAGTTTTATATGGCCTGTAATGGCAGGATTTTGGTCTATATTTAGACAGAACTAATGTCATTATTTGTTGGCAAATGGTTTAAATTTTTGTATCTAAATTCAACTGCTATTTGTTACTCTGCATATAGGACATTGAATAACACCAGATTACAGACTTATAAAACACAAAAAGGTTTCAAAGCCCGCTCATGGATGCAAAAACTAAAGGCCAGCGCACTGATTTGCTAAAGTCGCTGACCAGTATTGCCAAAAAGAATCTCAATAAATCCCAGGCTAGACAATTTGAGCAGTTTGTTGTCAGCGCCATGCACTTTTATCCAGATGCCGACTATTTAGATCGCCCTGCAGAGGATATTTTTCACAGTCTCTGGGGGTTGCTCAGTTTTAGTGCGCTGGCGGCCGAGCCGGTTAATGGCTGCCATGCAGCACTGCGGGTATTTAATCCTAGACCTGAGTCTGATGGTTGGTCCAGCCGCCACACCAGTATCTATATCAATCAGCGGGATATGCCGTTTTTGGTGGACTCCCTGCGCATTGTACTCAACCGCCGCGGGCTTAATATCTATACATTGCAGAGTAATCCTGTGTGGGCCCTGCGCAATGATCAGGGGTTGCTTGAAAGCACCCACAAGGATTATTTAGAGGGCGCTCAGCGCGAAGCGCTTATTCTTGTCGAGGTGGATCTTCACGCCGAGTCAGAGTTGGCTGATCTGCAGCTCGAATTGATGGCCGTTCTGGACGATGTGGAGGAAGTGGTCGACGCTTTCGACCCCATGCGCCAGCGTGTTGATGGCCTGATTGTTGAACTTCAAGAAAATGCTCCAGAGGTTGAAGATCTGGAGGAGTCTCTGGAGTTTTTACGCTGGATTTACAATGGTTACTTTACCTTTACCGGCTGTGTCGAATATAACCTGGTGCCCGAGGGCGGCAAACAGTATCTGTGCGAAGTACCAGAAAGCCGCTGCGGCCTGTTTAAAAAATACGGGCGCGAAGCTCGACGGGAGTTAATCGATGAGTTGAGCCCTGGGGTCAGTGGGCTCTATCAGAGCGATGATCTTCTGGCTGTGACCAAATCCTCTGAGCGCTCGCGGGTGCACAGGGATGTGTACTCAGACTATATAGTAGTCAAACGCTACAATAAGTCTGGGCAACCCATTGGTGAGGTGCGCTTTCTTGGGCTGTATACCTCGCAGTTCTATTCCTACAGTCCGCGGCGTATCCCACTGTTGCGCAAAAAAGTTAACTGGGTGTTGGAGCACTCTGGTTTTAGTCCCAATAGCCACGATGGCAAGGCGTTGATGGCAATTCTGGATTTCCATCCGCGGGACGAGCTGTTTCATGTTGGCCGCGAGGCCCTGGCTGAAACTATTATAGGTATCTGGCAGATCTATGAGCGGCGAGCCACGCGAGTGTTTGTTCACCCGGACCCCTTCGACAAGTTTGTCAGCTGTATTGTCTATATTCCCAGAGAACATTTCAGTACCAGCGCCCGGCAGAAAATTCAGCAGGTTATAGGTGAGCAGCTGGATTCAACAGAAAATGAATACAGCACCCAGTTCTTGCCAGAATCTGTGTTGGTGCGAATCTACCTGGTTTATCAGATCAGCAATAAGAAAAAACTTAAGGTACAGGGTAGGCAGCTTGAGGAGCTGGTAAAGCAGGTGACCAGGGGTTGGTCCGATACCTTTGCTGATCGTGCGCTGGAGACTCTGGGTGAGGCCGATGGCCTGGCTCTGGGTCGGCGCTTTAGAAGCGCCTTTCCCTCGGCCTATAGAGAGCTCTATGCTCCGGATGAGGCGCTGGCTCATATAGCATTGTTCGATGGCTTGGAGGATGCCACTGAGCTGGCCATAGATCTAAAGCATCAGCACCAGGCAGAGAACAATGACTTGCAGCTGGCGCTATTCCATCGCCATGCGCCTCTGGAACTCTCAGATATGATTCCCATGTTGGAGAATCTGGGGTTCCGAGTGGTTATGGAGCATCCCTATCTGATACAGCCAGACAATGAGCATCAGCTGTGGATGCAAGAATTTAATCTATCGTTCTCCCTGGACGTGAATGTGGATGTCTCGGCGGTGCAGGGCAGTTTTAAAGAGGCGCTCAGTACCGTATGGAAGGGCGATGCAGAGAATGACAGCTTTAACCGACTGGTTATAGGCGCGCGTCTCGACTGGCGCGCGGTGGCTATGTTGCGCCTCTACGCTCGCTACCTTAAACAGTTGGGCATTTCCTACAGCCAGGACTTTATTGCAGATACATTGTCTCGCTATCTGGATATCACCCGCAATCTGGTGGCACTGTTTAAAAGTTATTTTGATCCCCGTTATGCGGGTAATAGCCGCAGTGACCGCTCGGCCGGTCTGGTTAATAAGATAGTTGAAGCCCTGGATGCGGTCGACAATATCAGCGAAGACAATGTGATTCGTGGCTATCTTGAGGTGATTCAGGCAACTCTGCGCACCAATTTTTTCCAAACCTTTGCCGATGGCACCCACAAATCCTATATCTCGGTCAAGCTGGAGTCTGCAAAACTGTCTCTGGCCCCTAAACCCAAGCCTGCCTTTGAAGTCTTTGTCTATTCGCCCCGGGTAGAGGGTGTGCATCTGCGTGGTGGCAAAGTGGCCCGCGGTGGCCTGCGCTGGTCAGATCGGCTCGAGGATTACCGCACCGAGGTGCTCGGCCTAGTGAAGGCTCAGCAGGTTAAAAATGCTGTGATAGTACCCACAGGCGCCAAAGGGGGCTTTGTGGCTAAGCAGGCCTCTATGGCAGAGGGCAGAGAGGCCTGGCTGCAAGAGGGCATAGCTAGTTATATGCTGTATATACAGGCTCTGCTCGATATTACTGATAACCTCATTGAGGGCCAGGTGATACCGCCGCAGGACGTGGTGCGCCGGGATGGGGATGACCCCTATCTGGTAGTGGCTGCAGATAAGGGCACAGCTACCTTCTCTGATATAGCCAATGAAATTTCCGAGGCCAATCAATTCTGGCTCGGAGATGCCTTTGCCTCAGGTGGAGGCAATGGTTATGACCACAAAGGTATGGGTATTACAGCCCGGGGAGCCTGGGTTGCGGTACAGCGCCATTTCCGTGAAATTGGTATGGATATTCAACAGCAGGACTTCAGCGTAGTTGGCATAGGTGATATGGGTGGTGATGTCTTTGGCAATGGCATGCTGTTATCCCAACATATTCAGCTGGTGGCGGCCTTTAATCATCAGCATATTTTTGTAGACCCAAATCCGGTTGCTGCGGCGACCTTTAAAGAGCGCAAGCGTTTGTTCGAAACACCCAGAAGCACCTGGGATGACTTTGATAAATCTCTGCTATCTGAGGGCGCCGCCGTATATTCCCGGTCAGCTAAGTCGCTGAAGCTGACACCGCAAATTAAGGCGCGATTTAATATAGATGAGAATGAGCTGACGCCTACCCAGCTGATCACCGCACTGCTTAAATCTGAGGTTGATCTTATATGGAACGGCGGTATTGGTACCTATGTGAAAGCCTCTGCAGAGAGCCATCTGCAGGTGGGTGACAGGGCCAATGACAGCCTGCGCATTAATGGTAGTGAGCTGAGCTGTAAGGTGTTTGGTGAAGGTGGCAATCTGGGCATGACCCAGCGGGCGCGGGTTGAATTCTGCCTTAATGGCGGCCTCTGTAACACCGACTTTATAGATAATGCTGGCGGCGTCGACTGCTCTGACCATGAAGTTAATATCAAGATACTGCTCAATAAAGAGGTTATGGCTGGCCGTCTGGAAATGGATGAGCGCAATCAATTTTTAGCCTCTATGACCGACACTGTGGCCGATCTGGTTTTACACAATAATAGGCGTCAGACTCAGGCTATCAGCTTGGCAATGCACCGCAGTGGTGAGCAGTACGCGGAATACCAGAGGTTTATGGCCTGGCTCGAAGAGACTGGCCGCCTGGACCGGGAACTGGAATTTTTGCCCACAGATGACCAGCTCAGCGAGCGTATTAACCGCAATCTGCCGGTGTGGACCAGGCCCGAGTTATCTGTGCTGGTCTGTTACTCCAAGGTAATGTTAAAAGAAGCTCTGCTGGAAGCCGACCTGTTGTCTGAACCCTGGCTGGCCAGATCGGTAAATCGGGCATTTCCTCAGCAGCTGATTGATCGCTATCCGCAAGCGGTTGCGCAGCACCAGCTGAGCCACGAGATTGCCGCGACCCAGCTAGCTAATGATCTGGTGGATCGCATGGGCTTTAGCTTCTTCTTTAGGCAGATGGAATCCACCGGCGCTTCCAGTGGCGAGGTGATTCGCGCCTATACCATTGTGATCAATATTTTGGGTATTGATAAGCTTTGGCAGAGTATTGAAACCGACAACAATCTGGCTGCGGATGTGCAGCTGGATCTATTGCACAGGCTGATTCGCCTGGTGCGTCGAACCACCAGATGGTTTCTGCGCAACCGCAGGCTTAACCTGGACTGCGACCTGATTATTCAGCAGTTTGCCGAGCCTATGTTGGCGGTGATTGAACATATGCCCAAGCGAGAGCAGCAAGAGTGGGTGGGGCTTTGGGGCATAGAAAAAGACTCGCTGATCAACAGGTCTGTAGAGCCTCAGATGGCGGCCAGATTGGCGGCCTCTGATAGCATCTTTTTAAGTCTGGGTATTGTGGATACAGCGCTCAAGCAGGACAGAGCCGTAGAGCAGACAGCTCAGCTGTACTTTACTCTGGGCGAGTATCTATCTCTGGATTGGTTTATGGCTCAGATTGTGGGCCTGCAGCCGGAAAATCGCTGGCAAGACCTGGCCCGAGAGTCCTATGTGGATGATCTGGAGAGTCAGCGCCGCCGTTTAACCAGCTGTCTGCTGGCCTCGAATGCTGAGAATATGCAGTCGGTATTTGAAGATTGGCAGGTTCAGCAGCAGCCGCTAATTGATCGCTGGCAGTCGATGGTCAAGGATTTGCGCCGCAGCGCAGCACCGGATTTTGCCATGATTTCTGTGGCTCTCAGAGAGCTGCTGGATCTGGTGCAGGCATCCTTGGAGGCAGGGCGATCCTAAAAAAAAGGCCGCAACTTCACATGAGTTGCGGCCTTTTTGGTGGCTCATCAAGTTCTTTTGTCTGTGAGCCGGAAGCGGAACAGATTTCCGCTTAAGTTTGATTCGCTGTTAATTCTTGTTAGTGCTATTTAGTGCTGTTTAGTGCTATTTAGCAGTTTATGATGAATTTAACTCAGCTTAAATCGCGTATTTACTAAGAGAGCCTATTTATAAACTAGCGGCTTTTTGCTGGAAAGAAGCCTGATTAAATCCATTCCAGTAATCCTCGCGTCCCTCGCGCCAACCTCTTGACCAGTGATACGCCATAATCGATTGTTCTTGATAGGGGCATGTTGCCAATGAACGTTCTTGAATCGCGGCCTGATAGCCTTTCACATACGACCGGTGGTCCTGATCTCTTTTATGTTTTTTCACATCATCTCCTAAGGGTTTATTTAGGAAACTGCTGTTCAGCTTATAAAATCTGCTGAGAGCAGTTTTTATCAAACAAAATTGTTTAAAGAGCGATAGAATGAGCGCCTTTTTGCGCTGATACCAGTTGACCAAATTCTCCCGATTCTGTCGAAGATTTTGTTTGTCTATATAAACTGCGCGTTATTCCTAGAAGTAATGAAAGGGTCATATTTGTGAGTGTCGGAATGGATCATCAGTCATGGTTGGCTACCTGTCCCAAGGGACTGGAGCTTCTGCTAGCAAACGAGTTGCAACAGCTGGGTGCCTCTGGGGTCAAGGAAACCGTGGCCGCCGTGCACTTCGAGGGCTCGTTGGAGCTGGCCTATCGCGCCTGTCTCTGGTCAAGGCTGGCCAACCGCATTTTACTGCCGCTGCACAGTTTTATGCTCAACAGTGCAGATGATCTATATCAACAATGTAACGATATTGCCTGGGAGAGCCACTTTACGGCCGCCCAGAGCATAGCTATAGACTTTATAGGCACCTCCCGTCATATCGACAACACCATGTATGGCTCCCAGCGGGTCAAGGATGCGGTGGTAGACCGTATTCGTCGCATTGAGGGCGAGCGCCCGGATGTGGATACCAAAAACCCGGATATTCGTATTCAGGTGCGCCAGCATAAAGGTCGGGTAACTGTATCCCTGGATATCTCCGGTGAAAGTTTGCACCGCAGAGGTTATCGAAGTGGGCAGGGCAGCGCCCCTATAAAAGAAAATCTCGCAGTAGCACTATTGTTGCGCGCTGGCTGGCCAGAGATTGCATCTCAGGGTGGAGCCCTGCTAGACCCCATGTGCGGCAGCGGCACATTGATTATAGAAGGCGCCATGATGGCCGCAGATATAGCCCCGGGCATTCTGCGGGGGCACTATGGTTTCCATTACTGGCTGCAGCACGACCAGGCGCTTTGGAATTCGTTGGTAGTCGAAGCTCAGGAGCGCAAGGCCGCCGGGCTGGAAAAGCTCGAGCTGGATATTCGCGGTTACGATGCCAACCCACGGGTGCTGGAATTTACTACGCAAAATATTGAAAACGCCGGATTGGATGAGCATATTCGTCTGGCCCACAAGCCAATCGACCAGTTTGGCAAACCCACAGCAGAACATGGTCTATTGCTGACCAACCCCCCCTATGGTGAACGCCTGGGTGAGATTGACGAGTTGATTCCCCTGTACCAAAAACTGGGCACAGTGCTGCAAAAGAACTTTACTGGCTGGAAGGCCGCTATCTTTACCGGCAATGTGGACCTGGGTCGAGAAACTGACCTAAGCCCCACCAAACAGTACAGTTTATTTAACGGCACCATTCCCTGTAAGTTGCTGGTATTTACCGATATGACCTCCAAGTCCGCTCGCATTGCCGAGCGGTTAAGCACACCTGCACCGGCCCAAGAGCTGACCGAAGGTGCGCGCATGGTGCTCAATCGACTAAAGAAAAATCAGCGCCGCTTGGATGGCTGGCGCAAAAAATCCAATATTAGCTGCTACCGACTCTACGATGCCGATATCCCCGAATATGCCGTGGCCGTGGATATCTACGATCAGTCTGTCTATGTGCAGGAATATGCCCCGCCGGCGACCATCTCCGAGAAGGTTGCCCGCGAGCGCTTTGCCGAGGTTAAGCAGGCAGTTAAAGAATTCTCTGCCAGTTATCGCGGCAAAACCCATTACAAAGAGCGCCGCCGTCAAAAGGGTGACAGCCAGTATCAGCGCGCAACCGAGGGTGCCAGCGATATTATTGAGGTAACCGAGGGACGCGGGCGGTTTGAGGTTAATCTCTCTGACTATTTGGATACCGGCCTATTTCTCGATCATCGCCCAGTGCGTGCCATGATTGGCGATCTGGTGAAGGGCAAGAGCTTTCTCAACCTATTTTGTTATACCGCCGCTGCCTCAGTGCAGGCCGCTCTGGCGGGCGCCAAAAGCTCACTGAGCATAGATATGTCCAACACCTACCTGGATTGGGCTGGCCGCAACTTTGAATTAAACAACTTGAGTGCCAGTAAGCATCAACTGCTGCGCGCCGACTGCCTCAAGTGGTTGGAAGAAGAGGGGGAGCTGTACGATGTGATCTTCCTTGATCCACCCACCTTCTCCAACTCCAAGAAAATGGATTCAGTGCTCGATATACAGCGAGATCATGGCGATATGATCCGCAATGCCATGGCCAAACTGGCCCCCAATGGCGTACTGATTTTCTCCAATAACTTCCGCAAATTTAAAATGGACGAGCTCACTGAGCGCCAGTTTGATTGCCAAAATATCACGCCCCAAACATTGGATATGGATTTTGAGCGCAACCCGCGTATTCACAATGTTTGGAAAATCACCAGGCGCAGCAGTTTTGGTTAAGCAGCTGACATTGTATACGGGCCCCAGCTGTCATCTCTGCGAGCAGGCCAAAACCATTCTCTATCCGCTAATATCACAGCAGGGCTGGGAGCTGGTGGAAGTGAATATCCAAGAGAGTGAAGACCTAAAGCAACGCTACGGTACTCGTATTCCAGTGGTGGCCCTGCCGGATGGCAGCGAAAAGGGCTGGCCATTCACGGCGGCCCAGATTGGGCGGTTGTTGGATATTTAGCTATTTCGTGGCTTAAACTTTTTAACTCAAACAATTAATGTGCTCTTGGGGCGGTAATCCCCTGTTTTTAATAATCAAATAGATCTTTCTCTGCTCAGCTCCCAATCCAATCATCTGCCAATATTCACATCAGAGGTGGGGATTTCTCCTCTTAAACTGTCTTACTTGGTGAGTTAGTAATTCTTATAGCCCAAACCAATGGTTAGCTATAAGTTGCTGGGCCAAATGGAAAGTCAGACTTTCTGCGGTAGCTTGCCAGGCAAAGAATCAAGCCGATGTTCCTGTGCCTTTTCAGCCATTAAATTCTAGTCTGAACCTAATAAATACAGGGGAATAACCTGACCACTAATGTACGCCTTTGAGTTGCCTAAAGATAAGCGATACTTCATCCTTCGTCAAAACGACAGGTAGCTTCCGCTGACGCGACGCCTTTCTAAAATCACCGAGATTTATAGGCGGCTGACCTAAAAACTTTTGATAAAGAAAGACTAATGCGTTTAAAGCAACAGATTGAGTCGATTGGGAAACATTCCGTTCCACAACTAGATGGGTTAAGAACCGCTCAACATTTTTCTTCGAAAGAGATTCGGGATGGCTCTTATCGTGGAATGGAATAAAGTACTTTGTCCAATATAAATATGACTTTATTGTACGAATACTATAATGCCGAATTAGCATATATTCGCGGATAGACCCAAGGAATGGTGATGACGACATTGCGAAACTCCCTTTTCACGGAACTGTATATAAAAACAGTATGCCGGTTTATTTCTAGAAATCAACGACACCCCACAAAAAGTGCCCCGATAAAAGAGTAATGCACTTAAGTCCTGGTCATTTTTTATATGTAAATCAGTTAGTTAAAGAATATAAAAATACCCCCGATAACATATTACCAGAGCGTCTCGATAATAATTATTATGAGGGCGAGAGGCCTCATAATTAAACTGTTATATTTCTTCGGCGATAGGCCATACATAGACCCGCCCCCTTACATAGGCTAAACCCACCACCTGGGTGGACTGTCGGTGATACACTTTCTCCCTACCACCGACAGTGAACCCATTCAGCATATGAAAGACTGTAACCAATGTGGCAAGTGTTGTCTTAAATACGGTGACGGCGCGCTGTCTGCAACAGCGGCCGAAATCGATATGTGGGAGCTGTTTGAGCCGCATATTTACCAATATGTAAAAGGCAATGATATCTGGTTTGATCCGGATACCGGCGTGCAGTTGACTCGCTGCCCTTTTCTTGAGGTTGAGCCTGGGCAGGGCAAAGAGAAATATACTTGCGCTATCTACCTAAGCAGACCTGAAGACTGCAGGCACTACCCAGGCCATATTGCGGAGATGATTCGCGATGAATGCGAGATGATTGAGGTTATAGATTTAGAGGACTTTGATAAGGCGCAATCTAAATTAGATGATTTGATGGAAGATAGTCGGCCACGAAGGCGCTAAAAGTGCATTTACAAGATGCTTTTGCCTATTTTCCAATTACTTGTGCAGGTCCGACCCAGTTAAGACGAAAGTTTGTATGCCCAGAAACAACTATGGAGACGCTCATTGGTTTTGTCAGGCAATGGGATTTGAAATGAATCAAGCCCCGCTTTGGGCTTTTTAACCAAACTGTGCCAAATACTTATCTAGCGCATTGGCAAACTCCATTCGATCTCGCTGAGACAGGGGAGGGGGCCCGCCACCCACCTGCACACCGCTGTTGCGCATACTGTCCATAAAATCCCGCATATTTAGCCGCGCTTTAATATTCGCCTTGGAATAGAGCTCACCTCTCGGGTTAAGTGCCTTGCCACCCTTATCAATTACTTCGGCGGCCAGCGGAATATCTGCGGTAATTACTAGGTCATCTGCCTCTACTAGCTCAACTATATGGTCGTCTGCCACATCAAAGCCCTGACTGACCTGAATGCTGCGGACAGTGGGGATTCGGGGTGTGGATAGGGCTTGATTGGCCACCAGAATCACCTCTATACCTGTGCGCTGCGATACGCGATAGAGGATATCTTTAATGACTGTGGGGCAGGCATCGGCGTCTACATAGATTTTCATAAGATAACTAAACTTCAGTGCAAGAAAGAGCTTCATTATAACCCAACTCATCTTGGGAATAGGCTTGTATCTAGGGCGATACAGGGTAAAATGCGCGCTAAATATTTTAACTCATGTGGCCTCTGGTATGGGTCACCACTGAAAAGGAAAGTACTATGCCTGCAATTACCCTGCCTGATGGTTCCCAACGCGTTTTCGATAACCCTATCTCCGTGGCCGATGTGGCTGCTGATATTGGCGCCGGCCTGGCCAAGGCTACTCTTGCAGGCGTGGTCAATGGAGAGGTTGTGGATGCCTCTTATTTAATGAGCGAAGATGCCAGCCTGGCGATCGTGACCGATCGCTCCGATGAGGCGCTGGATATTATTCGTCACTCTTCGGCCCACTTGCTGGCTATGGCGGTGAAGCAGCTGTTCCCCTCAGCCCAGGTAACCATTGGTCCTGTAATTGAAGATGGCTTCTATTATGACTTTGCCTTTGAGCGCACCTTTACCCCGGAAGACCTGGAGGCCATAGAGGCGCGCATGACTGAACTGGTCCAGGCTGATCACAGCATTGCTCGCGAAGAATGGGACCGGGACGAGGCTGTGGCATTTTTTAGAGAGATGGGCGAGGAGTACAAAGCCGAAATTATTGCCAGCATTCCCGCCGGCGAGCCCATCGGCCTTTACCGTCAGGGAGATTTTATTGATCTCTGCCGCGGCCCCCATGTGCCTTCCACTGCAAAATTACCTGCCTTTAAGCTAACCAAGGTAGCAGGCGCCTACTGGCGTGGCGACAGCAATAACGAAATGTTGCAGCGCATCTATGGCACTGCCTGGACCAATAAGAAAGAGTTAAAAGCCTATATCAATCGCCTGGCGGAAGCTGAAAAACGCGACCATCGCAAGATTGGCAAAAAACTGGACCTCTATCATATGCAGGAAGAGGCCCCTGGCTCCGTGTTCTGGCACCCCAAGGGCTGGTCTGTGTACAAGGCCGTTGAAGGCTTTATGCGCGATAAGCAGATTGAGCGCGGCTATCAGGAAATTAAAACCCCCCAGGTGGTGGACTTTAGCCTTTGGGAAAAGTCTGGCCATGCGGATAAGTTTGGCGATGATATGTTTACGGTCACCACCGAAGACCGCAATTACGCCATTAAACCCATGAACTGCCCCTGCCATGTGCAGGTGTTTAATCAGGGTTTAAAAAGCTACAGAGACTTGCCCCTGAGGCTAGCTGAGTTTGGTTCCTGCCATAGGAATGAGCCGTCGGGCTCGTTGCACGGTATTATGAGGGTGCGCTCATTTACCCAGGACGACGGTCATATTTTCTGTACAGAGGATCAGATTCAGCCTGAGGTGTCGGAGTTTATCGACTTCCTCCATGAGGTCTACGAAGACTTTGGCTTTACTGAAATTATCTATCGGCTGTCTACGCGCCCAGAACAGCGCGTGGGTTCTGATGAAGACTGGGATCGTGCCGAAGAGGCATTGGGTCAAGCTTTGGATGCCAAAGGATTGCCCTGGCAGGAACTGCCAGGTGAGGGTGCCTTTTACGGCCCCAAGATTGAGTTTTCCTTGAAAGATTGCATTGGCCGAGTCTGGCAGTGCGGCACCATGCAGGTGGATTTCTCCATGCCTGGTCGTCTGGATGCACAGTATGTGGCCGAGGATGGCTCACGCAAAGTGCCGGTGATGTTGCACCGTGCACTGCTGGGTTCTTTTGAGCGCTTTATAGGTATTTTGATCGAACAGTATGAGGGAGCATTTCCCTTCTGGTTGGCTCCGGAACAGGCCGCTGTGATGAATATTACCGATTCTCAGGCCGATTATGCCCAAGAAGTGGCTAAATCATTGCAAAATAAGGGATTTAGGGTCATTTGTGACTTGAGAAACGAGAAGATCGGCTTTAAAATCCGCGGTCATTCTATGCAACGGGTACCTTACCTTCTCGTTGTGGGTGATAAAGAGAAAGAATCACGCACTGTGGCGGTTCGAACCAGAGATGGAAACGACCTAGGCAGCCTACCTCTAGACGAGGTTTGCGCCCTGTTTTCATCAGAGTCAGATCGACGCGGGCGTACTGAGTAAATAAAGCGGAGTAAAGTTTATTAAAAAAGACAGCAAGCGGGCGCGGCTTAACGACGATATAACGTCCCCCGAAGTTAGATTGGTTGCATCTGATGGCTCTCAGGTAGGCGTAGTGCCCCTGACAGAAGCCCTGGAAGCGGCACAGAAAGAGACACTGGATCTGGTAGAGATTTCGCCGGATGCCCAGCCTCCAGTCTGTAAAATCATGGATTACGGCAAGCATGTCTTTGATATTAAGAAGAAAGTAGCGCTGCAGAAGAAAAAGCAGAAGCAGACGCAAGTAAAAGAAATGAAGTTTCGACCGGGAACCGATGAGGGCGACTATCAAATTAAGTTGCGCAATCTGACTCGCTTCCTGGAGAACGGTGACAAGACCAAGATAACTCTGCGTTTTCGCGGTCGTGAAATGGCTCACCAGCAACTCGGCATGGATATGATGAAACGAGTTGAAGCAGATCTGGAAGAACTGGCTCAGGTTGAGCAGTTCCCAAAGATGGAAGGTCGTCAAATGATTATGGTATTGGCGCCCCGAAGCAAAAAGAAGTAATAGCAAAAAAGTAGTATCTAGAAGTAGCAACAGGATGTATTCAGCGCGACCCGCGCTCAGCCATTGTTTTTGGCAGGCTGTCCGGGCGTCTCCTGTTGATTTTATAAACCTCTCATTATTGGAGAACAGAAATGCCAAAAGCTAAAGTACATAGTGGAGCTGCAAAACGCTTCAAAAAGACGGCCTCGGGCTATAAGCACAAGCATCAGCACAAAAGCCATATCCTCACCAAAATGACTACTAAGCGCAAGCGTCAGCTGCGTGGCACCAGCCTTCTTAATGCTGCTGATAAGCCTCGCGTCGATCGTATGTTGCGCAACGTTTAAGTCACTAACTAATTTTTGGTAGGAGAATAATATGCCTAGAGTAAAACGTGGTGTTGAAGCTGGTCGTCGACACAAGAAAATTTTAAAGCAAGCCAAAGGTTATTACGGAGCGCGCAGCCGCGTCTATCGTGTAGCTGTTCAGGCAGTGACTAAAGCGGGCCAATATGCGTACCGTGACCGTCGCGTAAAGAAGCGTACTTTCCGCAGACTGTGGATTGCCCGTATCAATGCTCAGTCACGTGTTGAAGGTTTATCCTACAGCCGTCTGATCAATGGTCTAAGTAAAGCCGGTATTGCACTGGATCGCCGAGTACTGGCTGATCTGGCTGTGCATGATAAAGCTGCTTTTGGTGCGGTTGTAAGCCAAGCCAAAGCCGCCCTAGCTTAATAGAGACAAGTAAAATCGCCTGGACCCGCTGTTTTTTAACAGCAGGTCATTCAAGCGAATCGAATAGGGAAGGGGCTGCCGCTCTTTCCCTATTTTTTTATCGGTAATAAGATACACAATTGAGTTGTGTGGTGAGTCAAAATGATTGAATTGGAACAGATTGCCAATGAAGCTGGAGCTGCGATTGCCGCAGCCACAGATTTGTCGGCACTGGATGATCTGCGGGTTGATTATCTGGGCAAAAAAGGTCGATTGACCGGGCTTTTAAAAGGCCTGGGGGCACTCTCCAATGAAGAGCGTCCAGCGGCAGGTGCCAAGATCAACGAGGTCAAGCAGGCGCTTCAGGGGCAGATTAACCATAAGAAATCTGAGCTTGAATCAGCGGCTCTGGATGCGCAACTGGCGGAGGAGACTATTGATGTCAGTCTGCCAGGTCGCGGTGAAGAGGTTGGCGGGCTGCACCCGGTGACTCGCACCATGGAGCGTATCGAAGCCTTCTTTACCCGCATAGGTTACGACGTAGAGACGGGCCCAGAGATTGAAGACGACTACCACAACTTTGAAGCGCTAAATATTCCCGGTCATCATCCGGCTCGCGCTATGCACGATACTTTTTATATAGATCCCAGCACGGTACTGCGAACCCATACCTCGCCAGTGCAGGTGCGCACCATGGAAAGTCAGCAGCCCCCGATCCGCATTATCTGCCCGGGCCGAGTCTATCGCTGCGATTCCGACTTGACCCACACGCCAATGTTTCACCAGGTAGAAGGTCTGGTTGTTGATAAAAACATCAGCTTTGCCGACCTTAAGGGTGTGATCGATCAGTTTTTGAAAGCCTTTTTTGAAGCGGACTTGCCAGTGCGGTTTAGGCCCTCCTATTTTCCATTTACCGAGCCTTCCGCCGAGGTGGATATTCAGTGCACCAACTGTGGCGGTGAAGGCTGCCGCGTGTGCAGCCAGACTGGCTGGCTAGAGGTAATGGGTTGCGGCATGGTACACCCCAATGTCTTTGAGAGCTGCAATGTGGATACAGAGCAATACACAGGTTTTGCCTTTGGCATGGGTGTAGAGCGCCTGGCTATGCTGCGCTACGGCGTCAATGATTTGCGATTGTTTTTTGAAAACGATCTGCGCTTTCTCAAACAATTTTAGGCTGGGGTGACTTATGAAATTTAGTGAATCCTGGTTGCGACAATCAGTTAATCCCTCGATCAGCACAGAGGATTTAGTGGCTCAGGTCACCATGGCTGGCCTGGAAGTGGATGCAGTCGATCCAGCAGCGCCGCAGATGTCTGGTGTGGTTGTGGGCGAGATACTCTCGGTTGAGCAGCACCCAGATTCAGACAAGCTGCGAGTTTGTCAGGTTGCAGGTGGCGGTGAAGTTGCGCAGGTAGTCTGCGGCGCGCCCAATGTGCGCGCCGGTATTAAGGTGCCATTTGCTACCCTGGGAGCCAAGCTGCCCGGCGACTTTAAAATTAAAAAAGCCAAACTTCGAGGTGTTGAATCCTTCGGCATGCTCTGTGCCCAGACTGAATTAGATCTGGGTGATGACGCAGCTGGCCTGTGGGAGCTTCCTGCAGAGGCTCCGGTGGGCGCAGACCTTATTGAATATCTCGATCTCAATGACAATATTATTGAGGTCGATCTGACCCCTAACCGCGGAGACTGCCTGAGCATTCGTGGATTGGCTCGAGAGGTGGGGGTACTTAATCAGGCTCAGGTAACCCAGCAGAGCTGTGCTCCTGTGGCGCCTACAATTGACGATAGGGTATCTGTCAGTCTTGATGCGCCCGATGGCTGTGCTCGCTATGTAGGTCGAGTTATACGGGGGTTGGATCTATCTCAGTCAACTCCCCAGTGGATGCAGGAGAGGCTGCGTCGCAGCGGTGTGCGCTCTCTTGGGCCAGCTATTGATGTGACTAACTTTGTGCTGCTCGAGCTGGGTCAGCCTATGCATGCCTTCGATCTGTCCAAGATCGACGGGGCCATTGTGGTGCGCATGGGCCGGAACGAAAATTTAAAGCTGCTGGATGAGTCGGAAGTCTCAGTGGATACAGAGACTCTGGTTATTGCTGATCAGAGCAAAGCTCTGGCCATGGCCGGTATTATGGGTGGCGATGAGTCGGCAGTTGGCGATAACACCAGCGATATCCTGTTTGAGAGCGCCTGGTTTAATCCTCTGGCCATTGCTGGCAAGGCGCGCAGCTACGGCAAGCATACGGATTCTTCTCATCGCTTTGAGCGCGGTGTGGACGCACAGCTGCAGGTAGCGGCCATAGAGAGGGCCACAGCGCTGATGCTGGAGATCTGCGGCGGAAACCCCGGGCCTGTATCTGTGACTGAGTCCGAGGCCCATTTACCTGTGCCCGCAACCATCTGCCTGCGCGACGCCCGCCTAGCTCAGCAGCTGGGCGTCTCTATCGAGCCTGCTCAGGTCGATGATATGTTGGTGCGTCTGGGTCTCAGCCTTGTAGAGCGCGACGCCTCAGGTTCCACCTGGGTAGCCCCCAGCTGGCGTTTTGACCTACAAATAGAGCAGGACCTGGTTGAAGAGGTGGCGCGTATTTATGGCTACAACAACCTGCCTACCTCTACACCCTCTATGGCTCTGGAGTTACAGGCAGACCCCGAAACCCTGCTGGGATTGCCAGCGTTCAGGCATCATCTGGTTGCTCGAGGCTACCAGGAGACTGTGACCTACAGTTTTGTGGAGCCCAGTATTCAAAAGCTGATTGACCCGCAGATAACCCCAGTTGCTCTGGCTAACCCAATCTCGGCAGATATGTCGGTTATGCGCACCAGCCTCTGGGCTGGCCTGTTAAGCACTGCAGTACACAACCTCAATCGTCAGCAGAGTCGTGTGCGCATCTTTGAAGCAGGACAGTGCTTTGTACCCGCAGGTAATAAAGACAAGAAATCTGTGTTGGGCCTGGAGCAAAATATGTCGCTGGCCGGTTTAATTTGTGGCTCGCGTACTCCCACAGGTTGGACAGGCACTAAAGAAAAAGTCGATTTCTACGATATAAAGGGAGACCTTGAGGCGCTATTAGAGTGCACAGGTCTGGGAGCCGACTTTAAATTTGAGGCCCGGCAGCATGTAGCTCTGCACCCTGGACAGTCAGCAGCGCTGACGCGTCATGGCGAGCTGGTGGGCTGGGTGGGTCAGCTGCATCCGAAAATTCAGGGAGAGCTGGGTATATCCTCGGCGGTTTATCTATTTCAAGTTAATGTAGATCAAATTGCGCCAAGCAAGCTGCCTAAGTTTAAAGAAGTAAGCAAGTTCCCCGAAGTTAAGCGTGATTTAGCGTTTTTTGTCGACAATGTTGTGCAGGCGGGGGAGCTGTTAACTGCTGCTGAAGCTGTGGCTGGCGATCAGCTGACAAATTTAAAGTTGTTTGACGTGTATCACAGCAAAGATGTTGAAAACAAAGGAAAAAGTGTTGCGCTAGGCTTGACGTTTCAGCACAGTTCACGCACTCTTACCGACGAAGAAATTAATCTTGCGATAGATCGGGTGATCAAAGAACTCGGAAGTAAATTTAAGGCTGAACTCAGGGGCTGACCAAAATTTTGGTCGAACTTAGAGTCTGAATTTAGGTGCTAGGAAATGGGTGCGTTGACCAAAGCTGATTTGGCAGAAATGCTCTTTGACGAGCTTGGCCTCAATAAACGAGAAGCCAAGGAAATCGTAGAGATGTTTTATAGCGAAATCTGTGCTGCTCTGGAGAGCAATGACCAGGTTAAGTTATCCGGTTTTGGTAACTTTGAATTGCGCGATAAAAGTAGCCGGCCAGGTCGCAACCCGAAGACAGGCGAGGATATTCCTATTTCCGCACGACGAGTGGTGACCTTCAAGCCTGGGCAGAAGCTCAAGGCAAGAGTAGAGACCTATGCTGGAACCAAGTAACAACAACGAACTGCCAACTATCCCCGGCAAGCGCTACTTCACCATCGGTGAGGTCAGCGAGCTCTGTGCAGTTAAGCCCCATGTATTGCGTTACTGGGAACAGGAGTTTCCCAGCCTGAGCCCGGTTAAACGCCGCGGCAATCGCCGTTACTACCAGCGCCAAGATGTTGTACTGATTCGCCAAATTCGCTCTTTGCTCTATGAGCACGGGTTTACCATAGGTGGTGCCAGACAGAAACTCGAAGGCGAGTCCAGCAAGCAAGAGCAAACCCCCTACAAACAGCTACTCGGCCAGACTATCTCTGAACTGGAAGACCTGCTAGAGGCTCTGGGTCAAGACTGATTCAGAAGTAGCTAACTTCACCCAAAACTGTTGCATTAAAAGGCCCGATCTGTATGATTGCGCCTCACCAATCGGGGCGTAGCGCAGCCTGGTAGCGCACTACACTGGGGGTGTAGTGGTCGCAGGTTCAAATCCTGCCGTCCCGACCAATTTTTCCCGTCTACCAGGCAAATATTAGTTTTTACATCATTCTAGATGCTTTATAGAGCCTGTTTTTTATGGACTGTGTGAAGCTTACCGTTAGCTCTGTCAATGTCATTAAGCTGTAGCTCATGTGCCCCGGGATGAATAATAGCCGCCAATCCGCTACGAGAGAATATCTCAAGTTTCCCATACCCAATCCGAATCAATTGTTGAGTCGATAGCTCTTTTAAGGCCTTGCCAACAGAAACTCGAGACACTCCGAGGGAGTGTGCAAGGTCCACCTGGCGCAAATTAATAATATCTGCGCTGTCGATGCTTTCACTGATACTCAGTATCTGTTTAGAGACTCGAGCTAAAAGAGACATTCCAAGAGTGTCCCCGATATAAGACAGCATTGTCTGAATGCGCATACAAGATACAGCCATTAAAGCCTTTGAAAAATTCAATGAGTGAGTCATTAAGTGATCAATGTTTGCTCTAGATAGCTTTTGCAAAAGTACGTCACTCTCTGCAGTCGCATCATGTATTACATTACAATTGAGGAAATAGGCGGGTTCGCCAAAAGTATGTCCTGGGCCTAGACGTGTAAGATTAAACTGTGAGCCATCTATTCCTTTTAGACTCAACTGAACTAATCCCTCATCAATAAGAAAAATATGATCAACGGGCATTCCGCGGATTTCGATGGAAGCTCCTTTTTTAAAGTAAACCGATTCCGCAATATGTCGGATTTTAGTCATGGTCTCGACGTCGATGAATGCGGTAAATTTTGAGATAGAGTAGTCGACTGGATTTAGCATAGGGTAAAAAGTAAAGTAATTAGCATTTTCTGTCAAGGTTGCTATAAGTGGTTTACTCTTAATCTCTATGTCTGATCCAACGTGCGTGTAAATAGAATCTTTTTCAGAATTATTTGGTCAGAATGCTAACTACTTTGCTTTTCATTAGTGGGTTTTATTGATACTGTTGATCAAAGGTTGAAGAGAGTTTTTAAATGAATCGTGAAGACAGTTTGCCAATTATTGTTGGTGTTGGGCAGGTTGTTGATCATTGGGATGGGCGCGATTTAGATCAGTCACCTAGCCCTATCAGCCTTATCACAGAATCTATTAAACGTGCGCAGGCTGATGCGGGCGTGTTTGATTTAGTTGAAAAAATTGATACCTTGGCAGTAGTTAGGGCGTACACCGATTCCCTACGCAAGCCTTTTGATCCCTTTGGTAAAGCTAAGAACTTCCCAGCAGCAGTTATCGAAGCAGCCTCGTTAAGCCCTAAAAGAACTATTTACTCAACGGCTGGAGGTGAGCAACCGCAATCGTTGGTGAACGAGTTATCTGAGGACATCGCCCGTGGTGATATCCGTATGGCGATGATTACCGGCGGTGAAGCGTTAGCCACTCTTAAAACTGCCTTAAAGAAACAGCTGGCTCTCGATTGGTCGTCGGAAGCGGATGCCGATATAGAAGAGCGGGGCACCCAGACTGACTTCATATCCAAGTATGAAATGGTGAATGGAATGGGTCTGCCACCGCAAACCTACGCAGCAATGGAACAGGCATTGCGCGCACGTTTGGGTATGTCTAGAGTGCAATACCTGGATTATATGGGGGGCATCTGCGCTGGCCTGTGTAAAACGGCACAGCAAAATCCCTATTCTCAGTATCCCCAAGCCAAGTCTGCGGAGTTTTTGGCTACAGCGTCAAAAGATAATTACCCTATCTGCGACCCCTACCTTAAATGGCTTATCGCACAGGATGCGGTGAACCAAGCTTCGACCTTAATTCTTACCAGTGTCGGTTATGCAAAGGAGCTGGGTATAGAACCCGATCAATGGATTTATTTGCACGGCTATTCAGATGTTAAAGAAAAACTTGTTTCAGAGCGCCCGGACCTTTCTAAATCTAAAGCACTTGAGTTAGCCATATCAGGTGCAATTAGCAGTGCAGGTATCGCGGCCGGTGATATCGCCTATCGTGATATCTACAGCTGTTTTCCGATTGTTGTGCACCTCGCATCTGAAGTGCTGGGTTTGGATCCTGTGAACGATCAGATGAGTATGACGGGTGGTTTGTCTTTTTTTGGAGGAGCAGGGAATAATTATTCTACCCATGCCATTGCAACTGTTGTTGAAAAGCTGCGTCAGGACAGACAGGCCTATGGTCTGGTACTGGCCAATGGCGGGTTTATGAGCAAACAATCTGCTGGCGTATATTCGGCAAAAATGCCGCAGGCTTGGGCCGAGATTTCCAGTGAAGCTTTGCAGACTAAAGTGGACGCGCAGCCCGAGTGCAAATTACTTAACGAAGACTGCACTGCGGTTATTGAGGCCTATACAGTACGCCATGACCGCAACGGTATTGCCCATGCCTATCTATTTGCGCGCAATGATCAAGGTCGTGTTATGGCCGTGGTACCCGCAGACCATCGCGCCACTATGCAAGCGCTGCATAAATTTGATAACCCCGTCGGTCAGGCGGTCAATATTATTCATAGAGAGGGTAAAAATATACTCTCCAACCCCCACACTTTAGGAGTTACTATGTCAGACGACTTTCTTGCCCGCGAATTTAAATATGTAGAGCTGAAAAGAGATGGTAATGTGCTTGAGATAACGTTCAATCGCCCCGAGGCTTACAATGCACTTTTCAGTGCTGCGCACTTTGAGTTGGCTGAAATCTTTGATGAGTTCGAGCGTGACCAAGATCTCTGGGTAGCTATTGTTACTGGTGCTGGAGAGAAAGCTTTTTGCAGCGGTAATGATCTTAAGGTTTCGGCGAGTGGTGGTGATATGTCTATGCCTGCCTCTGGCTTTGCAGGGCTGTGCTCGCGAACTAACCGAGAGAAGCCGGTTATTGCAGCGGTTAATGGTGTTGCCATGGGCGGTGGTCTAGAGATTGTTTTGGCCTGTGATGTGGCCATCGCAGACCCTATCGCGAGCTTTGCATTACCTGAAGTTAAGGTGGGTCTGTTTGCGGCCGCTGGCGGTTTGCAGCGTCTAACCCGCCAGATTGGTGAAAAAGCAGCCATGGAATTAATTTTAACCGGACGTAAAGTTGGCTCTGATGAAGCCTCACAGTTGGGATTGATCAATTCTATCTGTGAGGCTGGTGGCGTTATGGACGCTGCCCGAGGGCTTGCTAAAACTATTGCAGGCAATTCACCCACTTCTATAAGAGCCTCGAAGCGTGTGCTGAATGCGGTTGATAGTTTAGGTAATTGGGACAAGGCGCTTGAGCTAAGTCATAAAGAAATTGTGAAGCTTATACAATCCAAAGATACCCGGGAAGGCATGACTGCCTTTGTGCAAAAGCGAAAGCCTAACTGGGTGAACGGATAACCTATGTTAGAGTTTTCAGGAGAAGAGCGGCAAGCCATTTGCGATACCTTTGATCGATTGTTATCGGATAATGCCAACGAAGAGGCTTTGCGTAAGTTGATCGAGACTGAGTCTGGTTTTGATAATAGCCTATGGCAAAAAATGGCCGAGTTGGGGCTCACCGGTTTAATGGTTGATCCCGACTATGATGGTATTGGGGCCAATATTCAGGAAGCCGAAGCGTTGATGGAAGTCGCCGGTAAATACCTTTACAACGGTCCCTTTATTTCGTCCTGTGTTGTCGCCCCTGCATTACTCCAAGCTAGCTCTAATCTATCAATGGTTGGACCTCACCTAAAAAAAATTGCCAGTGGAAATTCTATTTTTGCGATAGCGGGTTGCGGGCAAACGGGTGACTGGACTCAGCCGCCAACAGTAAATGCCATTCAGAATACTGACGGCTGGGAACTGTCAGGCCCAGCACATTTTATTACCCATGCTTTGACTGCGAGTCATTGCTTGGTGATTGCTAATGAAGGAGGGGAAAGAGCTGCCTTTTTAGTTGATATGAACGACTGTCTTGTCCCGACAAAATACCAATCCACCGACGATAGAACATTGCGCCTATCGAACATTACATTTCATGGTTCCCAAGCCCTTCGTCTGGAGAGTGTGGGTGAGAAACAGATCGACGACGCTTTGCATTTAGCACTTATCGCCTTGGCTGGAGAGCAGGTCGGTGGTATGCGCGCTATGTTTAAAATAACTATCCAATACTTGAATACACGCTTTCAGTTTGGTGAGCCCATTGGTCGTTTTCAGGCGTTGAAGCATATGGCTGCCGACCTACTTGTGGACGTAGAGTCTGCCTCGACAGTGGCCCGAATAGCTGCTCAGACTATGGCCTCCGGCTCTGGTGATAGCGAGCTCCTAACCTATCTTGCGGCTTTTACCTGTGCAGACAACTTCCGAAAAGTCACCGCAGACGCGATTCAGCTACATGGTGGCATTGCATATACCATGGAACACCCCGCGCATCTGTATTGGCGGCGCGCACAAACAGGGCAGTGGCTTTACGCCTCTTCGGACAAGCTTCGCGATCTATACCTGCTAGAGATGGAGGCAAAACTATGAGTGGAGATCTTAAAGCAAAAGTGGAAGGCTGGCTTGATGTCCATTGGGATAGCATCAATAATCGCCAGGTAGGCACTGCAATCTATGATGCTAAAACTTGGTTAGCAAAAGTGGTGGATGCAGGATATGCCACGCCAACATGGCCGGTAAAATGGTATGGTCTTGGCCTTTCTTGGAAAGAGGCGCGTGTTATTGAAGACGCTTTTCAAGCTCGCAGTGCCAAGGGCTGGGGGCGCGATCGATACCATTTGGGTGCCATTACAATCTTTAAATTAGGTAGCGATGCCTTAAAAACAGAGTTGCTCTATGAACTTCTTACTGGACCCATTTGCTGCCTACTTTATTCCGAACCAGGGGCCGGGTCGGACCTTGCTGGTGTTCGCACAAGGGCGGTAAAAGACGGCGATGGGTTTGTGGTCACTGGGCAAAAAGTCTGGACCTCAAATGCCGTAGAAGCTGAGTATGGGATGTTGCTGACGCGCACCGATATGGATGCAGCGAAACATCAGGGTATTACCTTTTTTATCTTTCCCATGAAGCAACCGGGCGTTGAAGTCCGTCCCATTAATCAGATTACCGGTGAGTCTGAATTTAATGAGGTATTTATTACTGAGGCCCGAGTTTCTGAGCGCTTTATTATTGGTGAATATAACCAGGGTTGGAAGTCTTTCCAGACTGCCATTGCCTCTGAGCGGTTAATTATGGGTCAGGGTATTACGGCTAGATTGGGGGGTACTGCGGCAGAAAAAGTGCCGGCACTGCTGCAACTGGCGCACAAGTACGGTGTATTACAAGACCCTGTTCTGAGGCAAGATGTTGCTCAGGCGTTAGCTTATCGACAGTTGAATGCTCTTAATATGCTGAGAGCCAAAGGGGAGATAATGAAAAATGGTGCGTCTTCACTGAGTTCTTTGGGTAAACTTGCTATGTCCCGTATACAGCATGGGGAGGCGCGTATTTCCGCAAAAATCCTTGGCCCTCAGGTGCTATTTAATGAAACAGAAGATGCACTGAATGCGAATTTTGATGGGGCTAAAGCCTATATGAATTCTATTGGTGGCGGCACCGATCAAATCCAGAGAAATATTATTGCGGAGCGAGTGTTGGGTTTACCAAAATCTATGGATATCAGCCGCAACATTCCCTTTAAAGACATCAAGTCGGGATAAATTATGTTCACTGTCAGAATGTTATTGTTAGCGAGCCTTTGTCCGTTGATTGGCGCCTGTTCAAACGAAGCTTCCGATCCATTAATGGATGAAAGTGAATTATTCGAAGCCGGCTCACTCGAAATCGGCTCACTCAAAACAGGCTCAATTGAATCTTCGTCACTTGAAATCGCATCTTTTAATAGTTCGGAAATACAATCTGGGCCATTATCAAGGATCATTCGGGGAGATGTAGATCTTTCGGATTTTTATAGCTATGCAGGCGCGCTACCGAAAAGTGTGGGTAGGCTAATACAGCAACAACGGCTGAGTGATCATCAGCACGTACCGGGCGCAGCAGAAAGCATCAGGCTCTTATATAGTTCTACCGATGGCATAGATGGCGAAACACCAATTGCGGTTTCAGGCAGTTTGTTTCTGCCCCTGGGCACAGCGCCCGAAGGCGGTTGGCCGTTGGTGGCTTGGACTCATGGCACGGTTGGAATAGCCGATCATTGCGCGCCGAGTTGGACGGGGTATAAGCCTTTTCATCAAAGATACTTAAAGCAATGGTTAGATCAGGGGTACGCCATCGTCGCCTCAGACTATCAGGGCTTAGGGACAGCGGGTACTCATCCCTACCTGGCGACTAAACCAGCATCATATAGTAATCTGGATATTATCCGTGCAGTTCAGTCGGCAGATTTTCCGGTGTCTGACAAAGTCGTTTTAATTGGCCAGTCTCAGGGTGCGGCAGCAGCCTTTGCAACAGCTGGTTATGCGCAAGACTATGCGCCTGAAATAGATATTCTTGGTGTTATTGCGACGGGCATTCCGATGTTTACCCCACGCACTATCGAGATTATTCAAGAAACCCGTCCCAATGATGTGGTGGACCCTATGCTCGGCTACAACTTCTTGGCGCTCACATTGGTAGAGCAGTTTAATGATGAATTCACCTACAGCGACTTTATATCAGATCTTGCTATGCCAACTGCCATGGCAGTGGATACCACCTGCCATTCTGATGTGAGGGAGTTGGTTGTGGAGAATGGATTAACTTACGACACATCGTTTAAGGTTCCACCGACGGATGCGCTTAAAGGCGCATTTGCACAGATGGGTTATCCAAGGTTTTATATCGCGGTGCCGGTCTTTATTGGTTCAGGGGTTAATGATCGAGATACGCCGCTCCGTATGCAAGGGGGTCTGGTCAAAAAAGCGTGTGTTTTGGGGACTGTTATCGAGTCGCATATTTATTCGGGCCATGATCATTTAACGGTACTTAACCACTCCACAGTCGATTCAATACCCTTTGCTCGTAATCTATTTTTAGGGCAAGCTATCGTTGGAAACTGTGATGCTCTTCCGTTCTAAAGCTTTGCTATTCTATATATAAAACATCCGTACTTTAAAATTATTATTTTGGTATTAATCTACTTTTTAATTTTAATGCTATTTAGTGTCAAAACGATTTACTATTATTCTGAAAACCTAATATGGTGGGGTTTTCGAATTATCAGTTAGGTGGCTGGGTAGTACAAAATTTTATCACGGTATATTTTACGGTATATATAGAAATACAAATAATTAAATTGTTATATAACAATAGCTTATCTAATTAATTCGGGCGGTGCCGACCCGACCAATTAAATAAAAAAGGCCACCTTTTAGGTGGCCTTTTTTATTTAACTGCCGGAACGGCGGATTTGAGCGTAAAGCGCCAGGTTCACAGATTGAGCCTGCGGCGCAATCTGGACAAGTCACAAAGCGACGCAGCCCCGCAAGGCTATTACTATCAAATCCTGCCCCACCAACGGTACCTCGATCTTCCAAATCGTCCGCAAAAGGTGGCCTTTTTTATTTAACCGCCGGAACGGCGGATTCGAGCGTAAAGCGCCAGGTTCACAGATTGAGCCTGCGGCGCAATCTGGACAAGTCGCAAAGCGATGCAGCCCCGAAGGGGTATTAATAGCCTCTTATCTCAGCTCTATCCCTGTTTGTCTTATTTTTGTGGAGGGCAACTTCGCGAGCTTGCACAATGGCGACCACAAAAAATTACCTTGCTAGCACTGATTAACAAAATAATAACTTTAGAGGGTCTCATGTTTTCAGATTACCTGTTACACCACGCCAGTAAAACTCTTATCGTTGGCATTACCGCCGCTGTACTTACGGCATGTGGCGGTGGAGGTGGCAGTGAATCTCCAGCTAGCTCCCCAGTGGCTGACACCCGGGCACCGGTGATTACTCTGAGTGGGTCATCATCAATGTCCCATGAGCAGGGCACAGAATTTATAGATCCCGGAGCCTCTGTTACCGATAATGTAGATTCAAATCTGAGCATTAGCGTAACAGGGGAGGTGAATTCTGCGGAAGCTGGTACCTATACTTTGACCTATTCCGCCACCGACAGTGCGGGCAATATTGCATCCGAAACCAGAACAGTCACCGTCGCTGATACCAGTTTACCGGCTATTACTTTGGCTGGTGACCAGGCAGTTTCTATTAACGTAGGTGATGCCTGGTCTGACGCCGGTGCTACAGCCGTGGATACCGTTGATGGCGAAGTCGCTGTAACCCGTGCGGGTGTGGTCGACAACGGCACTGCGGGCGTTTATACGCTCACCTATACAGCAACTGACGCAGCTGGCAATACAGCCAGTGAAATTAGAACAGTCACTGTCGAAGATGCCACCTCGAGCGCTGTTGTTGCCGATGATCTGCCTATTATTCAAGAAGGCGCAGCCTCAGCAGAATGGGATACTGGGCTGATTATTGTTGATGAGGCCAAAAGTTGGGGCCGATGTGAGACCGGTGTTGATGAAACCTGCCCAAGCACTAGCTGGTCAGTGGTAAGCGACTCTGAGCGCGGCGATGTGTTGCAAATTAATCATGGGGCTGACGCACAGCTCGGCTTTGTTATTGTCCAGACATCAACCCCCTACGACCTGTCTACTTATGCTGGCGGAACCATAGAGTTTGACGTCAAGATTATAAGTGGTGATAACAAGCTAACCATGAAATCGGAATGTACTTACCCCTGCGGATCGGGCGACTTTGGCCTTGGCGCTGTGGACGGCTCAGATTGGGTTGCATTATCGGTCGATGTAAATGAGCTTGTTGATCAGGGACTTAATCTATCAGCCGTAGATATTGGCTTTGCAATCTGGGCCACAGACCATGACTCTACAGTGTTTCAGGTAGATAATGTACGCTGGGTCGCCAATCCTAGCGGTCCAAGTGCAAGTTCAGGCAATACTGGCGGTACTCTCTCTGAATGGGTTAAGACCGACCCTAGTATTGGTTACCAGTCAGCAGAATCCTATGCCGGCTATACCAAAGTATTCTCTGATGAGTTTGATGGCACGGAGCTAAATACTGATGTGTGGCGCTTTGATATTGGCACTGGCAGTAATGGCTGGGGCAACAATGAGCTGGAGTACTATCGGGAAGAAAATACCTCAGTTGAAAATGGTTTGCTGGTCATCGAAGCCCGCAAGGAAACTTTTGGTGGCAGAGCCTATACGTCCTCTCGTATTAAAACCGAGGACAACTTTGCGTTTACCTACGGTAGGGTAGATGTTCGTGCTGTGGTTGCAGAGGGTAAAGGCCTGTGGTCTGCAGTCTGGATGCTGGGGCAGAGTTTCGCTGACATTAGCTGGCCGTACAGCGGAGAGATAGATATTGTAGATACCATCGGTGGTCCGGGCAATGAAGACACTGCAGTGCACAATGTCTACTGGAATGGGGGCGGTTTGAGCGCCAGCTACAATCCAGTGTCTGCAGGGACAAATCATCAACTTTCGAGTGGTCAAACTTACTCTGATAGCTTCCACGTGTTTAGTATTGAGTGGTCGGCAGACGAGATTGTTTGGTATGTGGATGATGTTCAGACTCACTCGGTATCCATTGCCGACGGTTCTGATCGTGCAGAGGCATTTAGAAACGACTTTTTCTTGATCCTGAACGTTGCCGTAGGTGGCAATTGGCCGGGCGCGCCAGTTTCTTCGACACAGTTCCCTCGTGGTATGCTGGTTGATTATGTGCGAGTGTTCCAATTAACGCCCTAAAGTTGGACGCAATATAGCAGGCTAAGCGGCAGAAAAATTGCAGTTGGCCTTAAATTAATCGCCTGTATGATTTGCAGGATCAGTGGCTAGGGCTAGTGTCTCAGGCGCTGATCTATGCGGATCCTCTGTCTATATTTCAGGGTTTTCTCATGTTTGAGCTGTTGCGCTGAAGTGACACTCAGTGGGAAGAAAAGCTGCTTAAAACTGGTCTAACCCTCCGTATTTCTGCGTAAAAGCCAATATATCACTAATTCCCAAGGCCAGAATAATGTCCACCTCGAACAAAGCCCTGTTACCCTTCGGCACCAGCTCCAGTGCTCCGGCCATAGTTTTACCGGACACAGCGCTATTTCTCTCTGAGCGTGGGTCTCTCACCAAGAATTATTTTGAAAATGCCGTTGATCTGTTAAACCGGGAATATGATGCTATACGCAGGCTCGCTGAACTCAATGAGCTCGCCTACAGTGCGTCATATAACTTTGTTCCTCGGGTAGGCCAGAGATACCAGCTGTATAGAAAGGCTGATGGTAAGTATCTACTCAGTATGATCGAAGACTGGTCTGCCCATGAATTTGTGGTTTCCTTGGAATACACTGCAGACAGCGTATGGAAAGAGGTTAGTTCTTTATAAGCCCGCTGATATTCAATAAACTCCTGCTGATTCAATAGTGAATATTCTGCTGATATAGGCAGACTGCTCAATGTTTGTAGACTAAGTTAAATACCAGGCCCAGTGGGTTTTGCATTGGAGTGGTATATGAAAGGCATGCTGTTTATTTCGTTCTTGGATCTGGTGGAGAGCCAATACGATCAGGACACCCTGGACGCTATTCTGGTTGAAGTGGCCCCTGAGAATGGTGGCATCTATACATCGGCTGGGGACTACGACCATACCGAATTGGTTGCGCTGGTAATGGCATTGAGTAAACACAGCGGCGCTTCCCTGACCAATTTAACCAAAAGTTTTGGCATGTACCATTTTGCCGAGTTTATCGCCGCTTACCCCCAGCTGTTTAAAGGCTTAGATTCCTCCTTTGCCCTGCTAGAAAAAGTGGATAGCTTTATCCATCAAGAAGTGAAAACCCTCTATCCGGGCGCCCGTCCGCCGAAATTTGAATGCACCAAAGTGAGTGACAATGTTCTCGAGCTGCTTTATCAGTCGCCCCGCTGCCTGGGCGATGTAGCCGAGGGGCTGATCCAGGGCTGCGCCGCCTACTATGGTGACAAAATCACGGTTAAGAGAGAGCGCCTAGGGGATAAGTCCGGGGCCATGGAGCGCTTTACCATTACCAAGTAGCTATGGCTGCAATCTGTCTTTGACCCAGTGCAGCAAATCCTCGTATACCTGCTGTTTATTATGTTCGTTGAGCATTTCATGGCGACCCTGCTTATAAAGCTTCATATCTACCTGAGCAACGCCCGCGGTTATAAGGGCCTGGCGCAATTTTTCTACGCCTTTGCCGTTGCCGCCTACCGGATCCAGATCTCCGGCAAAAAGATAGGTCGGCAGTGCTGAATCTAGCTGGGCCATGGCCTCCGGCTGAGATAGCTGTGCCAAGCCTTTGAGAAAGTCATACCAGGATTGGCTACTTATGGCACCGCCGCACCAGGGGTCGGCGATATAGGCATCCACCACCTTTTGGTCAGAGGACAGCCAGTCCTTCTCTGTGCGAGTTGGCTCAAATGATCTGTTGAATGAGCCAAAGGAAAGTTGCTCTAGAAGATTACTGCTATTCCGCTTGCCGCATCTAAGGCGCTCGACCCAGGCCACAGCTGCAGCTAACTTAAAAGCAGCAGGGGCGTCATAGTTTGAGCCAGAAAGAACTAGACCTATCAGTCTACTATTAAGCTGTTGTTGAAGCCTGTGTCCCTGTTGCTGACAGAATCGAGTCGCCATAAAGGACCCCATACTGTGGCCCATAATAATTAATGGCAGTTCATGTTCTGCGGCAATATGGTTAATAAGTTGCCATTGATCCTCTACCATCTGGTTCCAGCTATTGCTGTCACCCATATGATAGAGGCTGTCCATGCCATCTCCTGTGCGCCCATGACCGCGATGGTCGCCGGCGGTCACCACAATACCCTGCTGGTTTAAAAAGGCTGCTATATCAGCGTAGCGCGCGCTGTGTTCAGCCATACCGTGCATGATATGCAGCCAGGCTTTGGGTTTTTGCGCTGACCACTGATGATAATGGTGGCTGCCCGCTGGCCCAGAGTTGAAGGCGATGCTTTTAGGCTCCATTTCTATACTCCCTTTATTGTTGTTGTTAGAGTAATAGTCTCTGTTTTTATCCTGTGACCACTAAATAGCATACCAGCTCTGTATCGCCGGCATTGATAATGCTGTGTTTAAGGTCACCCCGGTAATGGGCCGAATCACCCTCAGACAACTCAGTACTGTTATCTCCAGAGACTAGGGTTGCGCGGCCACTGGCAATGGTTAACAGCTCCTTAGTGCCCTCGTAGTGGGGGGCGCTAGTTAGGCTTGAGTTTGGTGCAATCGTCAGCTCATAGAACTCAATATTCTTCTCAATATGCAGCGGAGACAGGGTGCGGATTTGGCACTCTTTGTCTGATCGGAAGAGATTGCTCTTATCTTCGCCGTGGACCACCTCAATGGTCGAGGATGCCCAGGGCTGATCAACCAGCTCGCCGATACTCATATGAAAAGCCTGGGCAATGCGAAAGGTTACAGTCAGTGTTGGATTGGCCTGTCCTCGCTCGATTTGACTGAGCATTGAGCGGCTGACGCCAGAGGTGGCGGCCAGCTGATCCAGTGTCAGCTTATGCTTTTTGCGCAGCTCTATCACTTTGCTGCCCAGAGCCTGTCCTGTGCTGTTATCGGTCATGGTTAAATTTACCTGTGCCAAGTATCTTTTATAAGGGAAATTAATCTTGCATAGAGGAAAGCAACTGTCTACGATAATAGATAATTTCCTTTATATTAAACAATGTCAGGGCTGATGCCAAGATGAAAGCGCTAGTAAAAAGAGAATCCGAGAAGGGACTTTGGCTTGAGGATGTTGCTGAGCCGGAAGTCGGTATCAATGATGTGCTGGTTAAGATTAATCGCACTGCTATCTGTGGCACAGATATGCATATTTATAACTGGGATAGCTGGGCTCAAGCCACCATTCCTGTGCCTATGGTAGTAGGACATGAGTTTGTTGGCGAGATTGTGGATGTGGGCTCTAATGTCAATGACTTTAGAGCGGGACAGATTGTCTCGGGAGAGGGCCACCTGGTCTGTGGCCGCTGCCGAAACTGCCTAGCTGGACGGCGCCATCTCTGCGCTTTCACCAGTGGTGTGGGAGTGGATAGATCGGGCGCATTTGCTCAATACCTAGCTCTTCCCATGTCTAATGTATGGGAGCACCGGCCTGGCATAGATCTGGATGTAGCCGCATTATTTGACCCACTTGGCAATGCGGTTCACACAGCTCTGCAGTACGACCTGCTCGGCGAAGATGTGCTGATTACCGGGGCCGGGCCCATAGGGGCCATGGCTGCTGCTGTATGCAGACATGCCGGTGCCAGGCATGTGGTAATTACAGATATAAACCCTCAGCGACTAGCCCTGGCAAAATCGTTGGGAGCTACTCATACGGTGGATGTGCGCACTGAGAATCTGGCAGATGTACAGCATCAACTGGGCATGTCTGAGGGCTTCGATATAGGCCTGGAAATGTCGGGCAACCCCTCAGGCTTTAAAGACCTGCTGGCCAATATGTGTCGCGGCGGCAAAGTGGCCATGCTGGGTATTCCCAGTGAGGAAATAACCATTGACTGGAGTCAGGTGATTTTTAATATGCTGACGATCAAAGGCATCTATGGCCGTGAAATGTATGAGACCTGGTACAAGATGTCAGTAATGGTAGAGTCAGGGTTGGATATCTCCGCGGTGATTACCCATCGTCTCGGGTTTGAGGACTTTCAAGTTGGCTTCGATGCAATGAACTCTGGCGAGGCAAGTAAGGTGATTTTAAATTGGCAGTAACTCGGAGGGCAGGGGATGTATAACGAATTTCAGCAACATATCAGTGATCAGTTGAGAGACATTGAAGAGGCTGGTTTATATAAATCGGAGCGATTGATCACCAGTCCCCAGGGGTCCCATGTGCGAGTTGGCTCTGGGGAACAGCTACTAAATCTCTGTGCTAATAACTACCTGGGCCTGGCTCAGCACCCGCAGGTTAATGCCGCGGCGGCAGCAGGTCTGGAGGAATGGGGCTATGGTATGGCCTCAGTGCGCTTTATCTGTGGTACTCAGACCCTGCATAAACAGCTAGAGCAACAGCTAAGCCAGTTTTTAGCTATGCCTGATACCATACTCTATCCCTCCTGTTTTGATGCCAATGGTGGTCTGTTTGAAACCCTCCTGGGACCGGAGGATGCAGTAATCAGCGATGAGCTGAACCATGCCAGCATTATTGACGGTGTGCGTCTTTGCAAGGCCAGCCGCTATCGCTATCGCAACAATGATATGGCTGATCTTGAGACTCAGCTCCAGGCGGCAGAGGCTGCAGGTGCCAGATTTAAACTGATCACTACCGACGGCGTATTCTCTATGGACGGCAGCATTGCCCATCTGGATAAGATCTGTGATCTAGCTGAAAAGTATGGTGGGCTGGTGCATTTTGATGACTGTCATGCCACGGGATTTATTGGCGCCAAGGGTCGCGGCACCCATGAATATCGCAACTGCATGGACAGGGTAGATATTATTACAGGTACATTGGGCAAGGCACTGGGTGGAGGCAGCGGTGGCTTTACTTGCGCCAGCAGCGACATAGTGGCGCTATTGCGTCAGCGCTCGCGGCCCTACCTATTTTCAAATACTGTGGCACCGCCAGTGGTTGCGGGGGCGATTAAGGCGCTGGAGATAGCGGCTAATTCAGCTGAGTTAATAGAGCGGCTGCAGGAAAACACTAGGTTCTTCAGACATGGTCTTGAGCAACTGGGCTTTACGCTATTGCCTGGTGAGCACCCCATAGTGCCGATTATGCTCGGCGATGCAGCTCTGGCCACAAGGTTTGCCGCAGAAATGCTGAATCAGGGTGTCTATGTTGTGGCCTTTTCTTACCCTGTGGTTGCCCAGGGTAAAGCCAGGATTCGCACCCAGATGTCGGCGGCTCTTAGCCGAGAGGATCTAGAGTTCGCCCTGGAGGGATTTGCCCGAGTTAAAAAACTGCTGGCGGTTTAAAGTCGGGTTAATAGGGCAGATAGACAATCTAAATAAAAAAGGGGCGGCTCGTTTGAGCCGCCCCTTTTAGTTTTGCCTCTGGTAGCGCTGCTTAGAAATTCTTGCGCAGAGTCAAACCATAGGTGCGTGGTGCATTGGGATAACCACTGAAGCTACCAGGCTGTGCCGGCGTTGGAAAGGCAGAGATCAGGCTCTTGTGGTCGGTGAGGTTGCGACCCCATAGCATGGCATCCCAGCCGCCATTATCGCTGCTAAAGCCCAGGCTAGCATTGAGGTTGTCAGAGCCGCGGTTAGCGATACTGAATGGAATCAGGTCGGCTAATCGGACATCTTTTTCGTGGAGATATTCAACACGAACGAAACCATCTACTCCAGCCGAAACTGCAAAGTTGTAAGTTGCATTGATGTTATAGCTCAGCTGATGAATACCTGCGGGAGAGCGACCACTGAGGTCAAGCGTGCGCTGGCCGGCTGGGCAAGCGTACTCTGGCTCGGCTAGGCCCGTGGTATCACAGGTACCATTTAAGAACGAATCATAAATAGCATCTATATACATAGCAGAGACGCCTATCGCAAGATTCTCTGACAGTGCGAACATACTATCCAGCTCGAAACCTTTGTGAGTTTCTTCACCCGCATTGGTAAGGTTGAACCCTGTTCCGCCAAAGACATTTGACTGGAACCCTTCAATTGTCTGCTCAAAATAAGCGATATTTAAATAGCCATTGTCGAAGGAGGTCTTTATTCCAGCCTCAACATTGGTCGCTTCTTCTGGGTCAGCAGCGCGGTTACCCGGAGTGCGGCCATCAACAGACAAATTTACTGAGGAAGCTTTGAACCCTGTGGAATGACTGGCATATACAGTTACAAAGTCGTTCATGTCGTAGGCAATGCGCAATGTATGGGTCAAATCGTCTGATTTGAAAACGCCACTTTCGTCTGCGTCGCCACCATATGCCGGGAATGGAGGAACTAGTTGCAATCCAGTTAGGGCATCTAGAGGTCCACCAGCCAGTGGAAGCGCGGCAAATGGATCGTCAATCACTACCGCAGACACAACTGTTTTCTTGTCTTCTGTGTAGTTTAAGCCCAGGGTTACTGTTGTTTTATCTCCCAGATTGTAGTCCAGCTGAGTAAACACAGATGTGGCAACCCCTTCCATCAGAAAGGATTCATCTAGTAGACCTGAACCTGGTACATACCAAGAGCTAACCAGGGCAGGAATTCCAGCAGCCAAGTTAACTCCCATCGCGTTTCCTCCAACGAGATAGGCTAATTGATCAGCAGGGTTTGCAGTAGGGGCCAGTAGAGCCGCAAGTGCGGTATTGCCGGTTGCTGCTATCTCGGCCTGAATAGCGCCGCTTAGAGTAAGCAATGTGCCCACTGTGGTGAGTCCGCCGGGCAGTGCCGTGCCAATTAAGAAATCGGCGAATGGGAAAATATCAGTGCCGTATTTCAACGTTCGCTCACTATCAACTTCTTCATCAGTGTGGAATAAACCTACCATCCATTGCAGGTCACCATCAGTAGTTGAGGTCAGCCTAAGCTCTTGGGTGAAGGTTTTGATGTCATAGTCCACTCTATTTTCGCCCAGAAGATCTGCTGGAGAAAAGTCTGCATCGAAGTCAGAATCCAACGACTGGCGACGCGAGGAGGTAATAGACGTCAGAGTTGCATAATCCAGGTCTTTATCAATCTGGATGGAAATACCTTTGCCCTCTAGCTTATTGGACGGGGTAATGTTCATGTTTGAATTTCGTGCCCATGGGTCTATGGGTGCAGTGGCATTGCCCTGTTGCAGAGCGATTCCTGCGGCCACCTGAGTTGCACCTCCATAGACTAATCCACTAGCTGCACAACAGATTTCATCTATCTCGTTATAGTCAGCGATCACACGTATGGCTAAATCATCTGAAGGTTCGAAGAGCAGTTGGCCGCGAACTGCGCTGCGGTTGCGCTCATTGACGCCTGTGCCTGTTGTGATATTCGTGCCGTATCCATCAGATGAGTTGTCGCTTGCAGAGAGTCTGTAGGACAGAGTATCGCTCAATGGGCCAGTGACTGTACCTTTGACAATGCCTGCACCATAGTTGCCGCCAGTGGCTTCGATCATACCGCCAAAGCTATCGTTGGGCATCAGCGTGGAGACGCTGATAACACCAGCAGAGGCATTTTTACCGAAAAGAGTTGATTGAGGACCACTGAGTACCTCAATGCGCTCGACGGAGGGAAGATCTGCAAGCGCAGACGCAGAGCGAGATCTGGGTACACCATCTATATAGACAGCTACCGCAGGCTCAATACCTGGGTTGTTAGCACCATTACCGTAACCGCGTATCGTAAAGTTGGTTTGTGCGGAGCTTTGCAGCTGGTTGACCCGCAGAGATGGCACTGATGTTTGTAGATCAATAATATCAACAATAGCGGCGCGCTGAATTGTTTCACCGCTGGTAACCGATACGCTGACGGGCACATCCTGCAGAGATTGCTCTCGCTTATTGGCTGTAACCACAATTTCATCAATTGCAGCTTGCGCCAATCCGGTTGAAACCACGCCGGCAACCACAGCAGCCAGACGCAATAATTTATATTGCTTGGTGTTCATATTTTTCCCTCAAGTAGAAGATAATTCCGACTTGCGTCGGATTTTTTTAAAGTTGGGTGCCGCCTTGAAGCCCCTAGATATGGTGTTTCAGGCGACAGCGCGACACTCTATTGACCACAGCCATCAGTATCAACCCCTATGTGCAAAATAAAGCAAAATTAGAGTGGTTTTTACCTGTCAGACTGTAAATTCGGACGAACTATGCCTTATAGACATCAAGAGAAATGGTCAAAATTGCCACCCAGCGCCCAAAACTGCCCAAGGTGGCAGTTAATGGGTGGGTTGGCAACTGGGAGGGCAGGGGCTTAATTGGAGCCGTATTTGGCGAAAATGGACTCCCGTTTGCTGGGGCAGATATTCACCTTGGATAGGTCGCCCTGAATATGGGGCAGCTCAAGAACCCGGTGATCCATCACCTTAAACCAAAGCCAGGGAATATAGGCCAGTAAGTACATTCCATAGTAACCATTGGGCAGTTCTGGTATGTCTTCAAAGTTGCGCAGACTCTGATAGCGACGAATAGGGTTGGCATGATGATCTGAATGCCGCTCTAAATGAAACAGCGCCAGATTGCTCATAATATAGTTGGCGTTCCAAGAATGGTGGGGCTGACAGCGCTCATAGCGGCCATTGTCTTTTTTCTCGCGCAGCAGACCATAGTGCTCGATATAGTTAGCGGATGTCAGCTGATACCAGGCCCAGACATTGTGCACGGCTAAAAACGGCACCATGATCCAGCCAAAGGCATAGACCAGGGCACCCTGCAGAACTGCACTTATAGCGTAGGATTGGAGAATTTCATTGTCGATCGACCAGGCCTGTTTGCCCTGTTTTTGCAGGCGCGACTTTTCAAGCTCCCAGCCGCGCTTAAAGGTGCCGGGAATCTCGCGCAGGGTAAAGGCATAGATTGACTCACCCAAGCGCGAACTAGCAGGATCATCAGGGGTGGCCACCAGCACATGATGCCCGCGGTTGTGCTCCACGCAAAAATGCCCATAAGCGGGCACAGCCAGAGTAATTTTAGCCAGTAACTTCTCAATTCCAGTTTGCTTGTGTCCCAGTTCATGGGCTGTATTAATACCCAGCCCACTGTAACCGCCAGCAATGATAGCGGTGACTAAAATTGACCACCAGCTGAGATCATTGGTACCCACCACATAGGCGAAGATACATAGGGTTACAAAGTGCAGTGGCACGGTTAAGTAGGTTAGGTAGCGGTAGTATTTGTCGGCTTCCAGCTGGGGCACCAGCTCCTCAGGAGGGTTGTTGCTGTCACTGCCAATCAGCCAGTCGAGCAGTGGCATCAGCGTATAATTCAGCAGCAGTGGCAGGCAGAGCGTCCATTCAACACCGGTCCGATAAAAAATAAACACGCCCATTAGCGGAAAGACCGGCATAAACACAGAGATAAGCCACAGGTAGCGTTTTTTGTCGTTATAGCTAATAAGCCCTTTCTGGGCATCTTCAATTGAGTAAGTGGCCATTCTGTGCCTCCATTGATCCGCTTATTTTTATGAGCCCATGGCTTGGGGCCTTGGCGGAAAGGATTTTTATTTTTGTACTGAGACTATAATGGTTTTTTTTGCAAAATAATATTCTGGTTTACGGGGGTGTAGGGCGGCTGATTTTGGGACTCAGCTCCTGGATCTGACGGGCCATTTTGTCCTTGGACTGTATGGCAGCGAAAAATAATCTGCAGACTGCCATTTCCTTGAATATACTTAGGCAAACGCTGCTATAGATGACAGGGAAATTGCTTGAGCAATATCAGTCATAAAATAAACGGAAGATGGACCCAGCGTTTCCTTTCTTTTGTCGATTACATAGATCGCCCCTGGGTTGTGATCCTAATGGCGGTGCTCAATGTCCTGCCGATTTTACTGTTCTTATATTTTACCAGAGAGCCGGTTGCTGCCGTCTTAAATCAGAATCTCTCAGTCTCAGTTGTTCAATGGCTTTCAAGTTACAGCCTAGGACTTTTTTTAGGCGCGGTACTGTTTTTAGCTGTCTATAATTTTTTGCCCAAGATCGCCAATGCCATAGCTAAAAAAAGTGGCATTTTAAAATTGGAAGATGCGCTCATTTTAAAAGAGGCTTTCGAAGATATTGTGGGTATCAAATCTGACCGTATTGGCGGTGAATGTGAGACATTTTTAAGCAAAGGTGATAACAGCGACCCGGGACAGCTGTTTAAATCAATTAATCAGCCGGACCAGCAGATCTATTTTACTGTGAATACTATTTGGAAATTTCTGGAGAAAATCTCCGGCAATGTCGGTTTTGATGTGCGTCTCGCAGAGATTGGGCCCGAGGGGGAGCTGTTGAGTTGGTATACCCATGGGGGAGAGCCTCCAAGGCATGATATCTCTGAGCTCGACTGCCCTGATAGCGCGTTGAGGCACTGCGTGGCAACCAAATCTGTGGTGGTGATCCCAGATATTCAAAAAGAAGCAGAAAAAACTGTCGACCAGCACTACCATATGTTTGAGGAAAGCGAGAAGGGCTCAGTTCTCTGCTATCCTAGTTACCATAGGCCGTCGAGAAGTTATCCCTACGTATTGTGTATCAAGGCAAGTAAGGTTAATTATTTTACTGCAGGTCGAGAGGATTATTACAAGTGGTTGTATGATCAATTCGGCTTGCGACTGGGGTTAGAACACAGCCTGAGGCTATTGAAAGGAGATTAGAATGTCATTAGCTAAAAAGAAAAGCGGGACTGAGGAGCAAAAAGCTAGCAGCGAGAAACCCAAAAAACTGGTTGCCGTAAAAGTGGTGCCAGACAGCTTTACCAAGCAGCGTGTCAATTTGATCGAATCCCATATAGAAGAGGGGGTAAAGCGCGATCTCTCATTACTCAAGAAGTTTGGTCTTATGAGCTCTTGAGCACCATGAAACCTATTGGTTAATGGCCCGTCATCTGCTGATGGCGGGCTTTCTTATATAGAGCCTGATACAAAGCTATCCCCAGTGCGTAAAATTGAAACAATATCAGCTCAGGCCAGTCTAGTTATGCCAGAATCTGCAGTTAAAAACCCCCTGGTGAGAGATTTTAGTCCCTCGGAGCTGTCGCGCATCGTCGAGATGGCCTGGGAGGACCGCACACCATTTGAGGCCATTGAGTTTAATTTTGGACTCAATGAGTCTGCGGTAATCAGTCTGATGCGTCAGCAGGTGAAAGCCCGTTCTTTTCGTCTGTGGCGCAAGCGGGTTACCAGTCGAAAAACAAAACACCAGTCTCTGCGCTCGCCAGATGTGAGCAGGGGCTATTGTCCTACTCAATATAAACGCTAAGCCTTCCTCGGAGCCTGTTATGAACAAATTCAAAGCGTCTATTCTCTCGCTGTTACTAATTGCCCCTGTATCCACACTGAGCGCAGATAAGCTAATGATTGATAATTTTGATGCACAATCCCGGCAGGCATGGGCCTATTTTAGCGACCAGGTGATGGGTGGTGTTTCTGTTGGCACTGTGGACTATATAGACCGAGACGGCGAGAGCTACGCGCATATGACGGGTGAGGTATCCACTGACAATAACGGTGGTTTTATACAGATTCGCCGCTCTATAGCCAAGGGTTCTGTAAGCTCCGCAACCGGTGTTTATTTAAAAGTTCGCGGCAATTCACAGCAATATTTTATTCACCTGCGCACCTCGGGCACGGTGTTACCCTGGCAGTACTATCAGGCTGGCTTTGAGACCTCTGGCGACTGGCAGATAGTCCGGTTGCCCCTTGCGGATTTCAAGGGTTCCGGCTCCTGGCTGCGCAAGTCCCTAGTGCCCGGCAGTATTCGCAGCATAGGTGTGCTGGCCTATGGTAGAGATCATAGCGCCGAAATTGATGTTGCCGAGATTGGCTTTTACAACTGAGCCCTTTGTTTTAAGATTCCCCCTGAAAGTAAGTTGGTTAGACAACTCTCTGATATGAAATAAAACAAGGGCAGGCAATTATGGATCAGTCAAGAACCACAGTGGGACGCGGCAGGTTGTACGATAGTATTTTGGATACCATTGGCGATACACCCTGTGTACAGGTCAAAAGTTCAGTGCCAGAGGCTGTGCGGCTCTATGTCAAAGCAGAGTTTTTTAACCCTGGGGGTTCGGTCAAGGATCGCCTGGCTATCAGCATTATTGAAGAGGCTGAACGCAGCGGTCAGTTGCTGCCAGGGCAGACAGTGGTTGAAGCAACCAGCGGCAATACAGGCGTGGGTCTGGCTATGGTCTGTGCGGCAAAAGGCTACCCCTTTGTGGCCACCATGCCCACTAGTGTGTCCATAGAGCGTCGCAAGCTGATGCGCTTTCTTGGCGCCAAGGTGATTCTAACCCCTAAAGAAGATAAGGCTATGGGTTGTTATCTCAAGGCGGTAGAGCTGGCTGAGGCCAATGGTTGGTTTCTGGCTCGCCAGTTTGAGACCGATGCCAATGCCAAAATTCACCAAAATACCACGGCTCAAGAGATTCTCGCCGACTTTGAGGGCGATCGACTGGACTATTGGGTGACAGGCTACGGCACGGGAGGCACCTTTTCCGGTGTGGCCAAGGTGCTCAGGGAGCGGCGGCCAGAGACTAAGATTGTGCTCAGCGAGCCAGCCAATGCCCAATTAATCGATAGTGGCATCAGTCAGGAGCGCAGCACTAATGGCTCTCCTGTGGGCAGTCATCCGGCCTTTGAACCCCATATGATTCAGGGCTGGACACCAGACTTTATTCCAGCGGTACTTCAGGAATCTATAGATAATAATCGCTTTGATCTACTGGTGCCCATTGGAGGTCAGGATGGCATTGAGGCTTCAAAGATGTTGGCGCAAAAAGAGGGCATCTTTACCGGTATATCCGGTGGCTCTACCTTCGCTGTGGCCCTAGATATAGCCAGAAATGCGCAGCCGGGCACAGTGATTCTCTGTATGCTGCCAGATACCGGAGAGCGCTACCTATCCTCGCCTCTATTTGAAGATGTTGCCGAGGGCATGGATGAACAGGAGGTAGCTCTCTCCCATTCCACGCCGGGCTTCCACTTACTCGATTAACCTTTCCGCCGATTGGCTAGGGCCTGCAACTGGTCTGCAGTGGCTGGAAGTTGGTGTTTTTGCTTCCATTCACTGTAGGGCATGCCGTAGATAGCCTCCCGCGCCTCCTCAGCGCCTATCTCTATCCCCAAATCCTCAGCAGCCTTTCCATACCATTTGCCCAGGCAGTTGCGGCAAAAGTCGGCGAGAGTCATCAGGTCAATATTTTGCACCTCTTTGTGTTCATCAAGATGCTGGAGAAGCCGCCGAAATGTTGCGGCTTCGAGCTCAGTGCGCTCATGGGGTTGCGGCATAATATGGAGCATTTACCCCTGTTGGGCGGCGCGCAACTGCAGAAGCCAGCTATCATGGCGCTTTTCAGCGTCGTAGAAGACAGCGGCGGTGAAAGCGACCATAAATATCAGTATAAAGTGGGACGCAATGCTAATACCCATATAGATAACGCTTCCCAGGTAGGCGCCAAATACCACCGACCACATCCAGGCAAGCACAGTCATTATCCACATGCGTGACACGGGATCGGGAATATTGCGCAGGGGGTTTTTGTTGTGGTCCATAACGGCGTTGTAACAGTCGTAAAACCATAAAAATGCTAGTTTAGTTTTCATTTGATCACCCTTTTTTTGTTCTGTTGAGTTAATTCAATCTATTTTTTATTGGTGTGTCTTAATAGTGCGTACGGCAGCTGATTTTGATTGGATCATTTATTAGTCTGCGGTGGATGGACGCGTCTTAGGCTGCACATACATTAGCTGGGCACTCTGGTTTCTCCATGTCGGCCCTGATGGGACAGCTGCTTTTCTGCAAGCTGTGAGGGTTATTTAGTTATCCCAGTTAAGGATATCCATAACAACTTTAGACTGCTGGTTGGCCTGTGCCAGCATAGCAGTCGCCGCCTGCTGGATAATCTGAGTGCGTGCCAATTCAGTGGTCTCTCTTGCATAATCGGCATCTTGAATTCTACTGA
>Ga0206127_1000460_pt1 | contig 50059 bp, 52 predicted proteins | sample Helgoland_Spring_6_FD_148646 | JGI IMG/M metagenome (GOLD analysis project Ga0206127, IMG submission 148646) | Pelagic subsurface seawater microbial communities from Kabeltonne, Helgoland, North Sea - Helgoland_Spring_Bloom_20160419_1 | ecosystem: Environmental > Aquatic > Marine > Epipelagic ...
TTTTGATATGTCCGTGCGAATTGGTGAGTTGGAAGACAGCTCACTTCGGGCACGCAAATTGACTGAAACGACGAAGCGCATGATCGCCTCCCCCGCCTATTTTGAGAAATATGGTCGGCCAGAGAAGATCGACGATCTCAATGATCATATGCTTTTGCATTACTCGAACCAATCCAGTGGCAACATATGGAAAGTCACGGCACCTTCCGGCGAAAAAGGTCAGACCCGCACCGCTGGCTGGCTGAGCGTGAATGACGGGCGGTCCTTGCTAAACGCAGCGATTGCGGGACTTGGTATCGCGTATCTTCCGAGATTTTTGTACTCAGAGGCGATGGAGCAAGGTTTGGTTGTTGATGCGATCCCCGAGCTTCCGACAGAAACGCAAGGCATCTACGCCGTTTATCCACCGGGCCGCTTTACACAACCTAAGGTGCGCGCATTCATTGATTTTCTCGTTCAATCGTTTGCTGCTAAAGGACCTTCTGAGTGGTAAAAGCGCTCAAATTCTAGATATCTCCCCCGACCCCACTGGTCCCTTTGCATGATGCGAAGGGGCCATTTTTTATGTGCTGAGAAAGCTGATGTTCGTGCCGCCGAACTTGCGGGTCTCCAAGAGGTCGCATTCTGGCGGAGGGATGATGTCTGCGCTTTCTTCCCATAGGACAAGCGCGTTCTTGGCGACCCAACCGCCAGCCAGTGCGCTTTTCAACGCAGCTTCGCCCATGGATTTGCCATAAGGCGGGTCAAGGAAGATAAGGTCATAAGGTGCATCAGGTTTGGCAGGCAAACGCGTCGCGTCGCGTGCAAAAAGCTTGGTTTCGGTTTTGCATTGACACAATGCGATATTCTCGCGGATCAGGCTTTGGCCTTTGCGCCCCGTTTCAACAAATGTTGTGTGGATCGCACCGCGCGACAACGCTTCCAAGCCTAACGCGCCGGTACCTGCAAACAAATCAAGGCAGCGCATATCTGTGATCGGATCGCCATAACGTCCGCCCATCAGCACGTTAAACAAGCTCTCGCGCACGCGGTCCGTCGTCGGTCGCAGATGCGCGCCTGCGTCGCCTTTGCCAACAGAGGCGAGCGCGCGACCACGAAAAGTTCCGCCGATGATCCTCACGCTTTTAGCAGGGCCTTCATGTCGGTATCTGGGTTGGCGATGACGTCAGGCGTGGGTGATTTTCCGGCCTCGATCAAGCGTTTGCCGATCATGTAGTTGCGTGGGTCGTTCATCGCGTCCACGGCCAAGAGCGTGTCGTCCTTGTAGTACCAGAAGGAGATCGCTGGTGAGTTAGTGTCGCGGCGCGCAACGACGCGATCATAACCAATGTTCAGCCCCGCAATTTGCAGTTTTACATCGTATTGATCAGACCAGAACCACGGTTTCGGTGTATAGGTCTTGCCCGCTCCCAACATGTTTTCAGCAACAGCTTCCGCCTGATCAATCGCGTTTTGTACGCTTTCAAGACGACGTCGCGCACCGCGCAGGTCGAACGAGGCGCAATCACCAGCCGACCAGATGTTGGGATCAGACGTGCATCCTTGTTCATTCACCGCAATGCCGTTTTCAATGGTCAGACCTGCCTTTTCAGCGAGGCTCGCGTTAGGTGTGATACCAACGCCGACAATCACGAAATCAACGTCGAGCTCTGTGCCATTCGCCAGTGTGGCACCGCACACATAGCCCTCGCCGTTCAAGCTTTTGAGGCCAACGCCCTCTAAGATTTTAACACCATGCGATTGATGCAGTGCACGGAAATAATCAGAGGTATCAGGCGCTGCGACACGCTGCAGAATGCGCTCGGCCATCTCAACGACAGTCACTTCGACCCCCATCTTGCGCGCGACTGCTGCGGCTTCTAGCCCGATGTAGCCGCCACCCACAATCAGCGCACGTTTGCCAACGTTGAAATGATCCGCCATCGCGTCCACATCCTTCAAGGTGCGCACGGTGAATACGCCGCCTAAAGCACCGCCAATAGAGGCAGGCAAGGTGTTCGCACGAGAGCCAGTCGTGAGTGCGAGTTGATCGTAGGATATTACCTCATCACCCAAATGCACTTCGCGCTTGACCATATTAATCGATGTGACAGCCGCCCCCATTTTCAACGTGATATTCTGATCTGCATAAAAGCTCTCGGGGCGCAGGAACAAGCGCTCCAAAGCCATGTCGCCCAGCAAATAGGCTTTAGACAAAGGCGGGCGCTGGTAGGGCGGCACGTGCTCTTCGCCGATCAAAGTGATCTCGCCCTCAAAACCAGAGCTGCGCAATTTGGCAACAAGCGAGGACCCTGCTTGCCCTGCTCCGATGATCACAAAATGTGCCATTAGCAAGATCCCTTCTAAAAACTTGTGGCGTCTGACTGAGCAGACTCTATATCGTTGAGGAAGACGAACGCAATTCCCAGAAAAGGCATCCACATGAAAATTTCAAAGGGCGACCGCTTGCCGACATCCACTTTGGTCCAATTGGGCGACGCAGGCCCCGCGCCTGTCGCTTTGGCGGATAAGACCGCAGGGCGCAAAGTCGTGATTTTCGCGGTGCCAGGCGCGTTCACACCGACATGCCACTCTGCGCACGTGCCAAGTTTTATGCGCACCAAAGATCAGTTCACCGAAAAAGGCGTGGATGAAATCATTTGCGTTTCCGTCAACGACCCGTTCGTGATGAAAGCATGGGGCGAAGCGACGGGTGCTACTGCGGCTGGCATCACCATGCTCTCGGATGCGGAAAGCGCGTTTACCAAAGCGATTGGTATGGATTTTGACGCACCCTCCACAGGCTTCATCGCGCGCTCCAAGCGTTACGCAATGTTGATCGAAGACGGCGTTGTGACGCAGCTCAATGAGGACCGCCCAGGCGAGTGCGAGATCTCCGCAGGCGAAGGTCTGTTGGACGTTATGTAGTCCTAGAGGCTATCAAATTTGCGCGCTAGCGTAACATCCAGTGCGCTTAGGCCATCCACAGAGTGGGTGGTCAAAACCACGTGTACTTTGTTGTAAACGTTGAACCATTCCGGGTGGTGATCCCATTTCTCAGACCAAATCGCCGCGCGTGTCATCCAGCCGAATGCATCTGCGAAATTCTTGAACTTGTAGCGTTTCTCAATCGCATCGCGTCCCTCCACCATAGCCCAGCCTGTCGCGAATAGCGGGTCAAGCAGAGGGCCGCGTGTGTCGTCAAATAGTCTCGCACTCATTGCTGTTCCTCCACTTGGATTTTCTTAAACGGGCCATAGTCCGTGAGAAGCTCGATATCCTGTTCAATCGCTTTACGCTCTTCTTGTAAATAACGCGCGATGGCGTCGGAAAAATCCTCGTTGCCAACCCAATGCAGCGAATGGGTCGTCACAGGGAGATATCCGCGCGCTAATTTATGTTCGCCCTGCGCACCCGCTTCGACACGTTTCAAGCCCAACTCGATCGCGGCGTCGATAGCGCGGTAATAACACAGTTCGAAATGCAGGCAGGGATGATCCTCGACGCAGCCCCAATAACGGCCATAAAGCGCCTCTCGTCCAATGAAATTCAAGGCCCCTGCGACAGGCACCCCATCGCGTTCCGCAAACACAAGAATGACATCATTGCGCATAGTGTCTTGAACGATATCAAAAAATTGCCGCGTGAGATACGGCGTGCCCCATTTGCGCGCGCCTGTGTCTTGGTAGAATTGCCAGAAGGCATCCCAGTGCTCGGGCTTGATTTGATCGCCGGTTAAGGCTTGGATCGTGCCGCCAAATGCATTGGCCTGTTCACGCTCTTTGCGGATATTCTTGCGTTTGCGCGAGGCCAGCGAGGCAAGGAAAGCGCTGAAGCTTTCATAGTCATCGTTAATCCAATGAAACTGCTGGCTGAAGCGCCCCATGAGCCCCATCTCAACACCCGCGCGCATCTCCTCTTCGGTGCAAAACGTCAGATGCAGCGATGAAATCTCGTTGTTCGTGGCCAATTGCACCGCGCCTTGGATCAATGCGGATTGCCCAACCTGTTCGAACGCGGGCTTCACCAACAAACGCCGTCCCGTCGCAGGCGTAAAGGGCACAGCAACCTGCAATTTCGGGTAATAGCGCCCACCCGCATTCTCGTAAGCATGCGCCCAATTATGATCGAAAATATATTCTCCCTGCGAGTGCGATTTTGCGTAAAGCGGCGCGACAGCTATCAATTCCCCTTGGAGTTTCGCGTTCAGGTATTGCGGCTGCCAGCCCGTGCCAGAACCCACAGATCCGCTTTGTTCTAGAGCATATAGAAACCGATGCGTCGTGAACGGATCAAACGGCGCGCCACCCTCATTGGCCTCTGGACAGGCGCAGGCGTCCCAGTCTTCAGCCGCGATCTGCGACAGGCTTTGAACAATCTCGATTTCGACAGACGTGTCGCTCATGAGGTTGGGAGCTTTGCCAAATATTGCTCGAAGGTGATGTTATCAGCGACTTTGCGCGCGCGTATTTCTTGCACCTCGCTCTTGACGGTCCAGCACAGAACATCTGCGCCTCTTGCTTTGAGATCTGCCACGCGCGGAGCTCCTAAATCCTCTATCTCATGAGAGATAAAGCAGGCCCCGACAGAGTCAAAGTCAGGGATTTCGCGCAGCCGATTCCGCGTACCCTTTGGCAGCAGCGGCCAATCCTCAGCAGTGTAAGCACTTGTCACGATCCCACGCGGCACAAGCGGTGCATGGATGGCCATTTGTTGCACCGAATGTGGGTTGAACGACATCACGCCAAGCGGGCCTTGATAGCCTTCAATGTCACGCGCAACCGCTTGCTCCAAGCGGCCAACATTTGCGCCCATAATGCCGTCTTGATCCTTAATCTCAATCATCAAAGGCACACCGCCCGCAACCAAGGCAAGCACTTCCGCCAGCGTCGGAATACCCTCATCACTGCCGCGCAAGATCACCCGACCTAGGTCAACGCCGGAGCGTTGCTGGATCGGACCGCTGTCCTTGGCGAGGCGTTTCAGGTCGTAGTCGTGAAACACCATTGCCGCGCCATCGCTGGACAATTGCACATCAATTTCGATGCCATAGCCCGCCTCTATCGCCGCTTTGATCGCTGCGCGCGAATTTTCTGGTCGCGCGTCTTTCACATCGTGCAATGCCCGGTGAGCCAGAGGTTGGCGCAGGAATGATGGATCAAGGCGGTTCATTTGATCTGGAAAATACCTTCGATTTCGACAGCCACACCAAATGGTAAAGACGCAGCTGACACGGCAGAACGCGCATGACGTCCTGCATCGCCTAGCGCTTCAACCATGAAATCAGACGCACCATTGATAACCTTAGGCTGATCACCAAAATCGCTGGTGGAGTTCACGAAACCCACCAATTTCACGACACGCACCAAACGATCCAGATCACCGCCGCAGGCTGCCTTGGCTTGCGCCAAAAGCGCGATCACGCAGGTTTTTGCGGCGACAGCCCCCTCTTCAGCGCTCATCGTGTCGCCAAGTTTGCCTGTAATAAAACCATCGGCATTGCTAGAAATCTGGCCCGATACATGCACCAAGTCCCCCACTTGCACGAAGGGCACATAATTCGCCGCAGGTGCAGGTGCATCGGGAAGGGTCACGCCCAATTCAGCAAGTTTGCTCTCAAAAATTCCAGCCATGTCAGGCCTCCTATTTGCGTTTGCGCATAGGCAAACACGCACGCCCGTTGCGCGCAAGTCTCAAACGCGGCGCGCAGCCATACGTTCGCGCACAAGTGTGAAGATTCCAGCCGCCACGATCAGCGATGCGCCTATGACGACGTTCAAGCGCAATTGTTCTGCGAAGATCAAAAGCCCTAGGGATGAGGCCCAAACCAGTTGCAAATAAGCAAAGGGTTGGACCGCGCTCGCCTCTGCGGCTTCATAGGTTTTGATCAACAAGAAATGTCCCGCAGCCCCTGTCAAACACAGCAAGCCCATCCAAGCCCAATCCACTCCACTCATCCGCTCCCAGAACGCAAAACCCACGGCTGTCATCAGCGCAGCGCCCGACACGCCCGTCCAGAAAAAGCTGGTCGCCGCGCTGTCCTTATGCGCCACATAGCGTGTAAGCATACTATAGAGCGCGAACATCAACGCAGACACGAAGGGGATCAATGCGTAGGGCGAAAATACACCTGTGCCCGGCTGAAGAATGATCAACATCCCAATAAAGCCAACACCGATCGCCACCCAGCGCCGCCAGCCGACAGTTTCACCCAAAATTGGGCCTGAAAGTGCGGCGATAACAAGAGGGTAGCAGGCAAAAACCGCATGGCTCTCGATCAATCCGATGTAGACGAAGCTTTGCACGGCGACGCAGATTTCTGCCGCCAGAAGCACACCACGAAAGATCTGCATCTTGAGCTGACCCGTTTGCACCGCTTTGCGCAATCCACCCTTGCTGCGCGACGCGATGGTAATGACGAAGGCGGCGAAGAACCAGTAACGCACCATAACGATCATCATCACATTGTATTCGCGCGCGAGATGCTGGGAAATGCCATCCTGCATCGCAAACACGAAGGTGGTCGCGATCATCAGGCTAATACCAAGGGGCGCGTTGTTTTGGCTCATGCGGGTTTGCTTCCTACGCTCATGTGGCGCTTGCGTCCAAATCCTGTGACGCGCTCAACCGCGAAACCTGCGTCACTTAACGCGCGCCGCACGAAGCCCGCGGCAGTGTATGTGGCAAAGGTTCCGTTGAGGTTTGTATGTGCGCCGACTTCGCTGAGCAAAGACGCTTCCCAGAGTTCCGGGTTCTTCGCGGGTGAGAAACCATCGAGGAACCAAGCGTCCGCTTTTTCACGCCATGCTGGCAGTGTTTCGCGTGCGTCGCCAGTGATTAGCGTAAAGTTCAAATCCTTAAGCTGCGCACCTTTTGGGGTCAGCGCATCAAGCAATTCACCCGCCAACTCTGCCAACTCTGGAAACGCTTCAAGCGCTTGACGCATCTCTGCGATGTCCAAGGGAAAAGCCTCAAAACTGGTGAAATGCAACGTGCCATCAACATTGCTGTCTCGCCACGCGTGCCAAGTCGCAAGCAAGTTCAGACCCGTGCCAAACCCAAGCTCAGACACATGAAACCCATCCACAAAACGCGCAGGCAGATTATTACCCCCCAAAAACACATGGCGCGTTTCGGTCAATCCATCCTGCAACGAATAGTATGGATCATCAAAACGCTGCGAAATTGGGACGCCATCTTCGTTCCAATCAAGTGTGCTTGTCTGGTCGTTCATGCGTTCTTGCCTTACGAGCGTATCCAAGTGCATTGGACATGAGGGCGCGCAAATGGCAATGGCCGATATCACGATCTATGGCGCGGGCATCTTCGGGCTCAGCATCGCGTGGAGCTGTGTGACGCGCGGCGCAACGGTGCAAGTGATTGATCCATATGGCGTTGGTGCAGGATCCAGCGGTGGTGTCGTGGGGGCTTTGGCCCCACATACCCCCGAGAATTGGAACGATAAAAAGCAGTTTCAATTCGAGAGTCTGATTATGGCGAACCGCTATTGGGGCGCCGTTGAACAAGCGGGTGGGTTGAGCACGGGTTACGCGCGTTCAGGGCGCTTGCAACCGATAAACGATGACCGTGCATTGGAACGCGCGAAAACGCGACGAGTGGGTGCGAAACATCTATGGCAAGGCTTGGCAGAGTTTGAGATTGTGAAGGCCGCTGGCACGTGGTCGCCCAAAAGCGAAAGCGGCTTGGTGATCCATGACACGCTCAGCGGTCGAATTCATCCGCGCATGACCTGTGCGGCTTTGGTGGCAGCTTTGGCAAGCAAGGGCTGCGATGTTGTTGCTGAAGGTGCGCCGGACGGCATCATCGTGGAGGCGACAGGTTGGCGTGGACTGCTGGAACTTGCCGAACAAATGGAGCAACCCGTGGGCAATGGCGTCAAAGGACAGGCGGCTGTTCTTCAATTTGCCACTGCCCCCAATGCGCCGCAGCTATTCGCGGACGCGCTTCACATCATCCCGCATAGCAATGGCACTGTCGCGATAGGCTCGACCAGTGAACGCCTGTTTGATGACCCCACCAGCACAGATCAACAGCTAGACGACGTTGTTTCGCGCGCAAGGCATGCATTTCCTGTGCTGCAGGATGCACCTGTGATTGAACGTTGGGCGGGTGTACGGCCCCGCTCCAAATCGCGCGCGCCGATGATTGGTCATCACCCGGTCCAAAAAGATGCATTTATCGCGAATGGCGGGTTCAAAATCGGCTTTGGTATGGCCCCCAAAATTGCCGAAATCATGGCTGATTTGATCTTAAACGGAACGGACCGGATACCCGAGGACTTCCGGCCAGAGGCATCTTTGCGTTAACGCTGCGCTATTACGTTGCGCAGACTTATGACAGCATTATCTAAGCTTTTCTGATACTGCTCACTTTTCAACGTGCCATCTTCGTTGAATTCATTGTGGACGCCAGCGACCAATACGGCTGGTGTTGCAAGGACCACAGCACCGAGCTGTGACAAGCAGTTACGCGTCATGAAATACGCTGTTTCGCCGCCCGTGCGACCCGCTGCCGCGCCAATAAGCAAAGTCGATTTGGCTATGAACACAGTGCCAGGTACGCGGCTCACCCAATCCAGCGCGTTTTTGAGAACACCGGAAATGCCTTTGTTGCACTCAGGGCTTGCGACGACCAACACATCTGCTGCCGCGATCTGAGCGCCGAGCTTCGTCACCATTTCGGGAATACCTTTGGCTTCCAGATCACCATCGTAAAGCGGAAGATTGAGATCCGCTATTTCGACATCGGCGGTGCCATAAGAGGCAATCGCCGCCTTAATTAGTTGCGTGTTGAACGACGCCTCACGCAGCGAGCCAGAAATACCAAGAATTTTAGGAATAGCCATGGGAGTGCACCTTTGTGTTGCTAACTCTTTGCCCGAAATTGCGCGTTTTACTAGGCTTGTTCAATCGCAGTGCGCGCAGGGCTTACGTGCAAAAATAAAAGACCCCACCAAATTGACGGGGTCTTTGTGCAAATTTTTAATGGCTTAACTTGTTGGCAAAATCACGATTTCGACGCGACGATTTTGCGCTTTGCCCTCTTCGGTCAAGTTGCTTGCCAAAGGCTGATCTTCGCCGCGACCAATGCCTTGTAGACGCGTGAAGGACACACCCGCACCCGCGAGCACGTTCACAACAGAATTGGCGCGTTGAACGGAGAGGTGCTGGTTATAGCCTGCTTCGCCCGTGCTGTCTGTGTGGCCAATCACCTGAACGGTGGAATCTGGATAAGACTGCAAGTTCGTCGCAACGGCGTTCAAATCACTCTGGATCCCGCTCGACAAAGTCGCGCTGTCAGAGGCGAATGTAATGTCTTGTGGAAGGGACACGATCAAACGATCACCCGTGTTTGTGATGGTCACACGATCATTGCCAAGGCTCTTCTGGAGCTCTGCCGCTTGCTTGTCCAAGACGTTGCCCACAACAGCACCGCCAGCACCACCGATAAGCGCACCTTTGATTGCGTTTTGCTTGCGCTCTTTGGAATCGTCGCCAGAAATCAGACCCGCGATTACGCCCACACCAGCACCAATAGCCGCGCCTATAGTCGTCTTTTTAAAATCATCGTTGTTCACGCTGCGCTCTGGAGTGGCGCAAGCGGTCAAAGCCAGCAGGGATGCCGCAGAAATTGCGAGAAGGGGGGAATTTCGTGTCATGTTGTGCCTCATATGCTTTCTCCGTTAATCGGAGCTGATCTTACTGTAGCATCACCGAATTAGTTTCCCAAGATTTGGTTTGGGGGAATTTGAGCACACTTTCGCCAACTATCTTGGAGCAGCTTCGCGCGCTGCACTTTCATAGGCCAGCATCGCGCGTTTGATCGGAGTGCCCCAATGATAACCACCAAGCTCGCCCGATTTGCGCAAAGCACGGTGGCACGGGATAAGCCAACTCACAGGATTTTTGCCAACAGCTGTGCCAACCGCACGCACCGCTTTGGGGCTACCGACAGCGCGTGCAATATCGGAATAGGTGGTGACGTGACCACTGGGAACATGCAACAACGCTTCCCAGACCTTGATTTGAAAAGGCGCGCCGATCAGGTGGAGTTTACGCTCACCAGCGCCACCGAACGCAGCGCTCATCCAAGCGTCTAACTTGTCTTTGTTTTCCACAAATGCCGCTTCAGGCCAACGCGCAGCCATGTCTTTGTACGTCGCATCGTCGCCCGCTTCTGCAGCAAAAGCCATGCCACAAAGCCCAATATCTGTGCCCATCCCAAGGACGCGGCCAAAAGGGCTGTCGAACCAACCTGTGTAAATCGTCAGCCCAGCGCCGCCCTTAGCATATGTGCCTGGGCTCATCGCTTCCCAACGCAGGAACATATCGTGCAAGCGGCCCCCACCTGATAAGCCCGTCTCAATCGCAGTATCGAGCGTTGAATGATGTGCGCGAAGTAAAAATCTGGCATGATCAAGCGCTAGAAATTGCTGATAGCGTTTCGGCGAAACTCCCGCCCATTTTGAGAACAGCCGCTGAAGATAGGTCGGGCTGAGGTTCATTTCTTGCGCAAGCTCTTCGAGCGAAACGGGTGCGTCGCTCGCGTCTAACCGCTCAATCGCGCGGCGCACGAGTTTGTAATGATAGCTGGCCTCTTGGTCCTGTGTGACATGTGTGTTCATGGGTTTACTCTAGGACGCGACCCGATCTCACGCGATCCGTTTTTTGCACTTTACCCCAAGCAGTTTGTCAAACGTGCTGGCCCCCGTTGATTTCGATCTCCGTGCCGCTGACATAGCTCGAGGCGTCGTTGCACAAAAAGTAGATCACATTCGCTACTTCTTCAGTGCTGCCCAAACGTTGCATCGGCAATTTTTTAACGATCTCGTCGGTGCCCTCTGACAGAATTGACGTTTCAATCTCACCCGGCGCAATCGCGTTGACGCGCACACCCATTGGGCCGAAGTCATGTGCCATTTCACGGGTCAGCGCAGCAAGCGCCGCTTTGGAGGTCGCATAGGCTGCCCCAGCGAAAGGATGCACACGCGACCCCGCAATGGAGGTGACATTCACAATGGATCCCTTGGCCGCGACCAATTCATCCTTGAGACCGCGGGAGAGCACAACAGGCGCGAAGAAGTTCACATGAAATACTTTTCCCCAATCCATCAGATCAGTGTTAATCGTATTCAAGCGCTCCCCATCAGGCCCTTTTGGCGACACGCCCGCATTGTTGACCAAACCATGCAAAGGACCGTCCAAACGCTCACGAATACGTTCTACCGCGTTTATTGTGTCAGCGGGATCAGACAAATCGACCTGAATATGATTTTCAGCGCCGCCAGGCCAAGGACAACCCTCATCAAAGGCTTGGCGCGAACAGGTCAACACTCGCCAACCTTCACGCGAAAATTTCTTCACTGCCGCATGGCCAATACCACGGCTCGCGCCTGTTAATAGAAGTGTCTTAGACATGGTTTTGCCAATTCTGTTGAGTCCTAAGAACCATAGGCCCAAAAACCAAACGCAGAAAAGCACAATACTCAATTCATGCGCGTGCCCTTGCCGAATATAGCGCAAACAGGCTAGCACTCGCGGCATGACAAAACCTGCGAAACAACTGCCTTATCATACGATCCGCGAGATCTTCACGCGCTTTGAAGCATCCGAGCCTGAACCAAAGGGGGAACTGGATCACACCAACGCTTATACATTGGTTGTCGCTGTAGCACTGTCTGCGCAATCCACGGACGTGGGCGTAAACAAGGCCACCAAAAAGCTATTCAAGATCGCGGATACGCCGCAGAAGATGCTCGATCTCGGGCTTGAGGGCGTGATTGAGCACATCAAGACCATCGGACTTTATCGCAACAAAGCGAAGAACGTGATCAAGCTGAGCCAGATTTTGGTCGATGACTACGGTGGTGTTGTGCCGAACTCGCGTGCAGCTCTCGTGTCTTTGCCCGGTGTCGGACGCAAAACGGCGAATGTCGTGTTGAACATGTGGTGGAGTTATCCATCCCAAGCCGTTGATACGCATATTTTTCGGATCGGAAATCGCATTGGCATTTGTCCCGGAAAAGATGTGGACGCCGTTGAGCGCGCGATCGAGGATCATATCCCTGTCGATTTCCAACAGCACGCGCACCACTGGCTCATTCTGCACGGCCGTTATATCTGCAAAGCGCGCAAACCTGTTTGCAGCAACTGCATTATCAAAGACCTATGCCCATTTGAGGAAAAAACCCCATGAAGACCTACAAAGTCGTTGGAATCGGCAATGCTGTCGTTGACGTAATCACCCAAAGCGATCACAGCTTTCTTGCTAACATGGGCATTGAAAAAGGCATCATGCAGTTGATCGAAAAGGATCGCGCAGAGGTGCTTTATGGCTCCATGTCAGATCGTACGCAGGCGGCGGGTGGCTCTGTTGCGAACTCTATCGCGGGGATCGGATCGCTTGGGCTGCGCACCGCATTTGTGGGGCGTGTGAGCGATGATGCATTGGGCAAGTTCTACGCCAAAGCGATGACCGATGAGGGTACTGTTTTCGTCAATGATCCTGTCGCGAGTGGTGAATTGCCAACATCACGTTCAATGATTTTTGTCTCTCCCGATGGAGAGCGGTCGATGAATACCTACCTTGGCATTTCCGCAGAGCTTGGGCCTGAAGATGTGTCCGCTGATGTCGGTACAGATGCAGAGATTGTGTTCCTTGAGGGATATCTGTTTGACAAAGACAAAGGCAAAGAAGCGTTTGTGAAGCTCGCGCGCGCTTGTCGTGCGGCAGGTGGCAAAGCCGGTATCACCATTTCAGATCCGTTCTGCGTGGAACGTCATCGTGCGGATTTTCTGAACATAATTGAGCAAGAGCTCGATTATGTAATTGGCAACGAAGAAGAAGTAAAATCGCTGTTTGAGACCAATGATCTCGACGACGCGATTGCCAAGCTTAGTGCGATCTGCCCCCTCGCGGTGTGCACACGATCCGGTGACGGCGTTTCGATCATGTCAGGAGGCGAGCGCATTGATGTGCCTGTAACCAAGGTGGTTCCTGTAGATGCAACAGGTGCAGGCGATCAGTTCGCAGCCGGGTTCTTATATGGCCTCGCTACGGATCGTGATCTGGAAACCTGCGGCAAGATGGGTTGTATTTGTGCGGGTGAGGTCATTGGCCACGTGGGTCCGCGCCCCAAAGCAAATATCTCTGCGATGTTCCACGATGCGGGCTTAGAGAACTAAAGAGTAAAACGCTTCCTTTTGCACTGGCTCTAAGCCCGCGAAATTCTGTCGTAGCATCGCGTTCCAGCCAGAGTTGTAGCCTTCACAAATTTCTACGGCACTTTCCCTAAAGCGTCCCAACCAGAGTGCACAAGGGTGATACTTGTGTTCCCATCATCTGTTGGATCAAAGCGCAAATAAATCTGCGTTGCCTCTTTCACAGTGCTTATCTTTACTCTGACTGATCGCGCATAAAACGGGTCGAGAGAATTATTTATTTCCGTCATTCCAAAGCCAACAAAAGGAATGACCATGACCTATATTTTCTCAGGACTAACCAAAAAATAGCCAACGCCTACCGTGCGGGAGCGCTTGATGCTTATGGGAACGCAGCACAGCACGGAGTATCTAGCGGGACAGGCGTACCTTGCCACCATTGTCTGAAAATCGTCCCATAGGATGAAGGCTTCCTCGCGCTGGTGCACCAACCGTTTGGCACCCTGCAACCCTATGCGGAAACTGGCCCAATATTTATCTGAAAGTCTGATTGCAGCGCCCCAAGCGCAACTGAAATCCCCCAGGTGCTAGAGGCCTCGCCCGAATACTTGATCAAAGGTTACACCAATGATGAAGGGATTAAATACGAGACAGGGGCCATCGTTCCCAAAGAAAATGTCATGCCTAAACTGAGCGCACTTTTGACCGACAGCAACCTTGCGTTTGTGGATATACGATCCGCAAAGAACAACTGTTGGCTCACCCGCGTGACCCGCCAAACCTAGCGGCTGCGCGTGAGCTCCAGGAACACATCTTCAAGATCGGCCTGTTCGGTTCGCACATCGCGTATGATCACGCCAGCGTTTCGCACAGCTTCTAGTACAGCGTCCGCGCTGATCTTGCTGGCGCGGTAGGTTAAACGCAAGGCACCTTTTGGATCAATCGCGAGGTCAATGCCATTTGGCACCGCGAACTTCATCGCCTTGCCTTCAGGCTCAATGATCATAGTTTTTTGGTCAATACTGCCGAGCAAATGTGCGGTGGTGTCGCGTGCAACGACCTCGCCATGATTGATAATCGCAATCTCGTCACACATTTCCTCGGCCTCTTCGAGATAATGTGTGGTCAGTACAATCGTCATGCCCCGTTCATTCAACTTGCGCACATTGGCCCAAAGCATCTGACGCAACTCGATATCAACACCCGCCGTCGGCTCATCAAGAACCAGAATGTGTGGGTTATGCACCAAGGCTTTGCCAAGCAACAAACGGCGGCGCATCCCGCCCGACAAAGTGCGCGCGTAGGCATTGGCCTTGTCTGACAGACCGACCAACTCGAGGATTTCGTCAGAGCGACGTTCAGCCTTTGGCACACCGTAAAGTCCAGCTTGCACATTAAGCGCCTCACGCGGTGAGAAGAATGGATCGAGGTTCAACTCCTGCGGCATAACCCCGATTGAGGCACGCGATTGGCGTGGGTTCACATCCTGATCGAACCCCCAGATCGACACTTTGCCAGATGTTTTCAACACCAAGCCCGCGAGGATATTGATCAAGGTTGATTTTCCAGCGCCATTGGGACCGAGCAAACCAAAGATCGAGCCCTTTGGGATGCTCAGATCAATCCCTTTAAGCGCATCTTTAGGTGAGGCCCCTTTACTGCCTGCATAGGTTTTGCGGAGATTCTGAATTTGAATGGAGTCGTGTATCATAGGCAGCTTACTCGCTCTTGCCGATTTCACTCGGGTGGATCATAACGCCTGTACCGCGACCACCCAAAAAAGGGAACACATCCGATGACAACGCCTGCACCTGAAACAAAGATCGTAGACCGTTTTCGTGTGGCATGTGACGGTGGCGAAGGGGCTTTGGGCCATCCTCGCGTTTGGCTGCAAATCCCAGGTGAGCATGGTTGGGTAGAATGCCCCTATTGTGACGCGAAACTCGTTCACAAAGATTTCGAAGGTAAGGTCTAGCCGCCTTTTCGCGCTGGTTGACCGCGTTTGAACTCACTTAACTCAAATTATTGACATATTGCAGGTGCATCTTTTCGTTAGTGAGTTATTGGTGATCTTTGGAAATTTTATTGATTTTGATCCCCACTGCATTGGGGCTTAGCTTTCTGTTTGGTGCAGACTCAGGCTCCGATGATGGCGATTCTGCAGTGGCAGACGCGCTGCTTGCCGTGGGATCAGCCCAGACTGAAGAGGAAACAACCGCGCCGTATTATGGCGCTGATGGCGATCCGCTGACTGGTGATTCCTTGGACGATTTAATCAACGGCACCAGCGGTGACGACATGATGCTCGGACGCTATGGCGACGATACACTTGATGGCGGTGATGCCCGCGACACCGTTTCTGGTGGCGGTGGTGTTGATAGCATTCTTGGCGGCAGCATGGCCGACTCGCTCGATGGTAATGGCGGCGATGGCGAAGACACATTGATCGGCAACAATGGTGCAGACACGCTCAACGGTGAAGCTGACGATGACGGCCTGGACGGCGTTGAGGGCCGTGATCTGCTCATTGTTAGCGAAGGCAACGACACCATATTCGGCTTGGCCGACGACGACACACTTTTGGGCGGCGCGGGCGACGATTCACTCGTCGCAGTATCAGGAGAAGACGTCGTAGACGGCGGCGCTGATAACGACACGATCTTTGGTGGTAACGCTGATTTGCATGGTTTGATTTCAGGTGGTGCGGAAGTGACTGCAGAAATTCAGAGTGCCCTCAACGAACTCGCGATCGCAGATCCTACCTCGTACAATACGGGAACGACCGCGCAAATCCTTGCATACGCGTAATTTGACGGTGTCGATGTCTCGAGCCTATTGACACCTGCTATTGATACCGCGACCGACTACCTTAGTGGTGGCGATGGTGACGATCATATCCACATGCAAACATCCGATGTCGGTGTCGGCGGTGCTGGCAATGACACCTTCTATCTTGAGGCGGGTCCGGTCACAAAATACATGCTGATCCCAGACTATGTTGACGGCGAAGATGCGCTGGTCATCGAATACGATAACAGTGCTCCCGCACCAGTTGTCACGATCGTCGAAGCCAACGGTCATTCCCTGATTCATCTGGATGATGTCCGGGTCGCAGATATCCGTGACGCAGCTGGTACTTTGGAAGTTCGCGATATTTCATTGGTTGGCGTGGGTCGTAGTGCATAACGCACTGGCATAGCCCTGCCCGACACGTCTAGTATGCCTCCTACGCGCAAACCGCTTTGGGGGCATTTTCACATGAGCACGACTTTCGACAAAGGATGCCATCTGCATCTGATTGATGGCTCCGCCTTCATTTTTCGCGCCTATCACGCGCTGCCTCCTTTGACGCGTAAGTCCGATGGGTTGCCAATTGGCGCCGTCGCTGGTTTTTGCAACATGCTTCAACGCTATGTTGAGGGAAATGCTGGCAGTGACGTAACCCATGTGGCCGTCATTTTCGACAAGGGTAGTCACACGTTTCGCAATGATATGTATGACCAGTACAAAGCCAACCGAGACGCGATGCCCGAAGATTTGCGCCCGCAGATGCCCCTCACACGCGCCGCGACCAAAGCGTTCAATATCGCTTGCGAAGAGATCGAGGGCTTTGAGGCCGACGACATCATCGCCACCCTTGCGCGCCAAGCGCGTGAAGCAGGTGGGCGCTGCACGATTATTTCGTCGGACAAAGACATGATGCAGCTCGTCGGTGACGGCGTCGAAATGTATGACGCCATGAAGCAACGTCGTATCGACCGCGATGGCGTATTTGAGAAATTCGGCGTCTTCCCTGAGGGCGTCGTGGATGTACAAGCGCTAGCAGGCGATAGCGTCGACAACGTCCCCGGGGCACCCGGCATTGGCATCAAAACCGCCGCTTTGTTGATCAATGAATATGGCACTTTGGAAGAGTTGCTGGATCGCGCAGAAGAGATCAAACAACCCAAGCGCCGCCAGACATTGATCGATCACCGCGCGCAGATCGAGCTTAGCAAACGCCTTGTGACTTTAGACGGAAACATGACGCTGGATTTCACGCTCGATGACCTTGAAGTGCGTGACCCGATTGCCGATGAATTGCTCGAATTCCTCGCTCAGATGGAATTCCGCACATTGACCAAGCGGATATCCGAGGCGCTCGACGCGCCTATGCCAGAGATCGCGGAAGCGCCGATCAAAACAGGCTCCCTTGACGCGCCCGAAGCCGTGCCCTTTGATGCAGAGAAATACGAATGCGTGCGCGATATGGGTGCGCTGCACACATGGATCGACGCCGCTTACGCGCGAGGCTATTTGGCAGTGGATACGGAAACGACGGGGCTGAACGACATGATCGCTGACCTCGTTGGCATCTCGATGTGCAGCGAGGCAGGCAAGGCCTGCTATATTCCTCTGACGCACAAAGATGCGGGTACGGATGATCTCTTCGGCTCTGACGAATTGGCCGATGGGCAACTTGATTTAGAAACAGCGATTACTGCGCTGAAGCCCCTGCTCGAGGATCCGTCGGTGATGAAAATCGGCCAGAACATGAAGTATGACGCCAAAATTTTCGCGCGGTACGGGATCGAGATTGCGCCGATTGATGACACGATGCTGATTTCATACGCGCAACACGCTGGCCTGCACAATCATGGCATGGATGCGCTGTCTGAGCGCTATCTCGGCCACACGCCGATCCCGATCAAACCACTGCTGGGCACGGGCAAGTCCGCGATCACTTTTGACCGCGTGCCAATTGATCATGCCACGCCTTACGCGGCAGAGGATGCAGATATCACGTTGCGTCTTTGGCAGCACCTCAAACCCACGCTCCACAGCGCACGCACGACTCGCGTCTATGAAACGATGGAACGACCTTTGGCTCCCGTTCTGGCCCAAATGGAGCGGTATGGCATCAAAGTGGACCGTGATGTTCTAAGCCGGATGTCGAACGCCTTTGCACAAAAAATGGCCGGGCTGGAGGCGGAGATCCACGAAATGGCGGGACACTCATTCAATGTGGGAAGCCCTGCTCAAGTCGGTGAAATTCTCTTTGAAGAGATGGGCTTAGAAGGCGGCAAAAAAGGTAAGAACGGCAAGTATTCAACTGGCGCTGACATTCTCGAAGATCTTGCGACGGAACATGAAATGCCGCGCCGCATTTTGGACTGGCGTCAACTCAGCAAGTTGAAATCGACCTACACGGACGCGCTGCAAGATCACATCAACCCCGACACGGGCCGCGTTCATACCAGCTATTCTATTGCAGGTGCGAGCACGGGTCGCCTCGCCTCGACCGATCCAAACCTGCAAAACATCCCGATCCGCTCCGAGGAAGGCCGTCGCATTCGCGAAGCGTTTATCGCGGAAGAGGGCAAAGTTCTGGTCGCTCTCGATTACTCCCAGATCGAACTGCGCATCCTCGCCCATGTGGCGGGCATAGACAGCCTGAAACAGGCGTTCCGCGATGGCCATGACATCCACGCAATGACCGCGTCTGAGATGTTCGATGTCCCATTGGATAAAATGACCGCTGACGTGCGCCGCCAGGCCAAGGCAATCAACTTTGGTGTAATCTACGGCATCTCCGGCTTCGGACTTGCGCGCAATCTGCGTATCCCAAGGTCAGAAGCACAAGGCTTCATTGATCGCTATTTCGACCGCTTCCCAGGTATCAAAGAGTATATGAATGACACGACCGCCTTCGCAAAAGCTAATGACCGCGTCGAAACCCTCTTTGGCCGCGTGATCCATACGCCTAATATCAACGCCAAAGGTCCGCACGCAGGCTTTGCCAAACGCGCCGCAATCAACGCGCCAATCCAGGGTACAGCGGCCGACATCATCCGCCGCGCAATGATCCGCATGCCAGATGCGATCAAAGACCAGCCTGCAAAAATGTTGTTGCAAGTACACGATGAATTGTTATTCGAGGTGGAAAAAGATGGCGTTGATCAACTGATCAAAACAGCCAAAGACATCATGGAAAACGCCGCTGATCCTGTTGTCAAACTCGACGTGCCGCTGATCGTAGATGCAGGCCAAGGCGCGAATTGGGCAGAGGCGCACTAATGATCAGTGACTGGCCCCAGATGAAGGCCTTCGCACTTTCGCTTGGTTTATCCAGGGTGGAGCAGGCTAAAAGCTGGGACAATGAGGTCCTGAAGGCGCATGGGAAATTGTGGGTCTGGTGGCGCTCCTATGTCGACGCAGCCCTGTTTAAATCCAACAAAGACTAACGCGAGATGCTGCGCGCAGCAGACCCTGACACCTTCATCCACCACAAACACTATGAAGCCCACAACTTGATTTTGATAGCAGTAAGCCGCTTTGACGAAAGATGGGCAGAGGCGCGCTTGCGCTCTACCTGGCACGCGGCGGCCCCCAAACGATTTCTCAAAGACCGAGACGCAACGAAAGGTTGAGCACGCTGCTCTTCATCTTTCCAAATAGGCTTCCGCCGGAGGCTCCTTAACCCTCAAGCTCACGCGACGGAATAATCTGAAAGAACACACCACCAGACCAAACACCAAACCACCCCTCGTGATGCGCGCCTATATCAACCAAACGATAGAAACTTTTGCGATCAATCAACGCTTCCAGCCCTGACCGCACCATAACATAAGGCGACGGCTCGCCAGTCTCAGCATCACGCACAACGCGGATTGGATGTTCTGCCCCCGCTCCAACAAAATCACCCACATGGGTTTCAAACGTCAAAACACCATCGGCCAGATCGAAATCTACAGCTACGAAAGGCGCGTCTTCGACGGTGATCCCGACTTTCTCGACCGGTGTCACTAGAAAATACTTTCCGTCTTCTAGCTTCAAAATCGATGAAAACAGCTTCACCAGCTCAAACCTGCCGATTGGCGTGCCCATGTAAAACCATGTGCCATCGCGTTTAATCTGCATGTCCAGATTGCCACAAAACGGTGGGTTCCACAAATGAACAAGGGGCAAGCCACCCCCTTTGGCAGCGGCCTTGGCAGAAGCAGCGATTCCCACAGCGTCAGGTGTCACGATATTTTGTCCAACCATAGTTTTGCTATTTGTCCTTAGGGGCCTAGTCTCATAGCATCACAACTAGAGTTCAAGGGAGAGTTGTCATGTCCAGCGCAGAAGATTTAGTCACCGACATCGAAACGCTGGGAGCACGTCTGGCAGAAGCAAAGGAATCAATCACCAAGCGCTTCATCGGGCAAGAGCGGGTCGTTGATCTGACACTCTCTGCGCTTTTGTGCGGTGGTCACGCTTTGCTGATTGGTCTTCCTGGCCTAGGCAAAACACGCCTCGTAGAGACGCTTTCAACTGTGATGGGTCTGCATGGCAATCGCGTTCAATTCACGCCAGATTTGATGCCTGCGGATATTCTAGGTTCCGAGGTTCTAGAAACCGGTAATGACGGAAGCCGCGCCTTCAAATTCATCGAAGGACCAATTTTTTGCCAGCTATTGATGGCGGATGAAATCAACCGTGCCTCGCCACGCACGCAATCTGCGCTGTTGCAAGCAATGCAGGAAAAAATGGTCTCTGTTGCGGGTGAAGATCGCGCGCTTGAAGCACCGTTTCACGTGCTCGCCACACAAAACCCGATCGAGCAGGAAGGCACATACCCGCTCCCCGAAGCGCAGCTTGACCGCTTTCTTGTGCAGATCAATGTCCCCTATCCTGATCGCCAAACCGAGCGCGATATCCTGATCGCAACTACCGGTGTTGCGGAGGACGAGGCGCACGCAGTCTTTACCACCGGTGAATTGCTGGCGGCACAAACCGTACTGCGCCGCATGCCTGTCGGAGATAGTGTGGTTGAGATGATCCTCGATCTTGTGCGCGCCTTTCGTCCTGACGAACCAGATGCGAGTGCACACGTGAAAGACAACGTTGCTTGGGGGCCCGGGCCTCGAGCAGCGCAGGCGCTGATGCTGACTGTGCGCGCCAAAGCGTTGCTGGATGGTCGTCTCGCCCCCTCGCCCGAGGATGTGATCGATATGGCGGAACCTGTTTTGGGGCATCGCATGGCATTGAATTTCGCAGCGCGTGCACGGGGTGACAGCCTTGCGGATCTTATCCGTAAAGCCGCCAGCCAGATCACTGGTTCACAGGCAAGCGCCGCGTGACAGACGCCCGCGCCCTTCGTTTGACTGCAGAGGCGGAAGCCTCTCATCTGCCGCACTTTTTGGCACGTGCAGAGCAGTTGGCAGGCACGGTTCTGCTGGGCGAACACGGGCGCAGACGCGCAGGAATGGGTGATGATTTCTGGCAGTACCGCCTTGTTCAAACAGGCGATAGCCGTCGGATGATTGACTGGCGCCGCTCCGCGCGCTCGGACGCTGAATTTGTGCGCGAACGCGAATGGCAGGTGGCAAAAAGCGTGATGCTTTGGGTTGATGCTTCTGCATCGATGCGGTTCAAAAGTGCGGATGCGCTGCCCAAGAAATTCGATCGTGCGCGCTTGATCGCTTTAACCGCGTCCATCCTGTTGATCAAAGGCGGTGAACGCGTCGGCCTATCGGGCACTGACCTTCCGCCACAGTGTGGTCGCGCACAAATCTTGAGACTAGCAGAGCATTTCACCCACAACGCCGACACAGAGTATGGTGCGCCGGAAGCACGCGCAATGCTACCGCATGCGCGCGCGCTGTTCGTGTCCGATTTCATGGGCGATGTAGAAGCGGTAAAAGCGGCCCTCGCCAAAGCCGCGGATCGCGGTGTGCGTGGTGTTTTGATGCAAGTGCTTGACCCTGCTGAAGAGAGCTTTCCCTTCCATGGTCGCACGATCTTTGAAAGTGCAGGTAGATCGCTGCGCTACGAGACCCTCAAAGCTAATGATCTAAAGGCGAGGTATCTTGATAAACTCGCGCAACGCAAAGAAGAGTTGCGCCATTTGTGTTCTGTCACAGGCTGGCAATTTGCGACCCATCATACGGACGCCACTGCGCAAACAGCGCTTTTATGGCTGCACCGCGCTTTGGAGCGACCCGTATGATTGGCGCAATCGGATTTCTGTTCCCTTGGCTTTTGCTCACACTCGTGGCCTTGCCAATCTTATGGATAATACTGCATGCGGTGCCTCCTGCGCCCATACTACGAATCTTTCCAGGTGTTACGCTTTTGCTCGGCCTGAAGGACGAAGAACAAACCAGCGACAGAACCCCTTGGTGGCTTTTGCTGCTGCGCATGATCGCCCTTGCAGCATTGATTATCGGACTTGCGGGCCCTGTTCTAAATCCACACAGCAACGAGATCGGGCGCGGGCCTGTGTTGATCGTGATGGATGCAAGTTGGGCAAGCGCACCGGACTGGTCTTCGCGTATCGCCTTGCTCGACCGCGTTCTGGATGACGCCGCACGCGCGGATCGCACCGCAGCACTTTTGTCCCTTAGCGCGCCAGAGCAAGTGACGTTCCAAGCCGCAACAGAAGTGCAAAGCAACATTGCGGGTCTTGCCCCCCAAGCATGGGGGCCGAACATCAATACCGAAACACTCGCGACGTTATTGCCAGAGCAAGGCTTCGATACGATCTGGGTGTCTGACGAATTGAACCGCGAGACGCGAGACGATTTCGTCACCCTGTTCAGCAAAAAGGGTGCATTGCGTGTGTTTGCCCCAGAACGTGAGGCCATCGCACTTGCCCCCGCACAGTTTGAAGGCGGGGCGACTTTATTAGAGGCGCGTCGCTCTGTTGCGGGACTAACACGCAGCGTTCAAGTCGAGGTGCATGGCACCGATCCATCCGGCGCTGCGCGTATTCTCGCAAGTGCGGACATTACCTTTGACGACGGTGCGAAGATCGCAGTTCAGGACATTTCGCTCCCCACAGAGCTGCGCGCGCGCATCACGCACTTCGCGATTTCCGGTGTGCGTTCCGCTGGTGCGGTCACCTTGTCTGACGACAGCCTACGTCGCCGCGAGGTTGCGTTGATCGCAGGGCTTGAAGATCGCGAAGGGTTGGAGCTGCTCTCGCCCCTGCATTATTTGCGTCAAGCTTTGCAGCCGAACGCAGAACTGCTTGAAGGCAATCTGATTGATATACTCCCCGCTTCACCAGATGTGGTGATCCTCGCAGATGTTGCAACCTTGGCCCCCGCTGAGGAGGCAGAGTTGACAGAATGGGTGGAAGCGGGCGGATTGCTGGTGCGTTTCGCCGGATCGCGCCTTGCCGCAAGCGATGTCAGCCGCGCGAGTGAGGATACGTTGATGCCTGTGCGCTTGCGCGCCGGCGGACGCACAGTTGGTGGTGCGATGAGCTGGGGAACCCCAAAGGAGCTGGCCCCGTTTTCCGAAGACAACCCCTTCTTCGGCTTGGCGATTTCTGCGGATGTAAATGTAAGCTCGCAAGTTATGGCGCAGCCTGATCCGACCTTGGCCGCGCGCGTGATTGCAGAGCTTAGCGATGGAACGCCCTTGGTCACGCGCAAATCCTTGGGCGAAGGGCAGGTCGTTCTGTTCCATGTCACCGCGAATACGGAATGGTCGAGCCTGCCTTTGTCAGGCCTCTTCGTTAACATGTTAGATCGTCTTGCGATTTCCTCGTTTGCGGGCACCCCGCAAGAATGGGATTTGGACGGCAGCACGTGGAAACCTTTGCGTGTGATGGATGGGTTTGGGCGCATCTTAGAGGCTGACACGCTCGCGGGTGTTGCAGGGGAAGAATTGCTCAGCGCGCCCCTTGGCCCCGAGCTACAGCCGGGCCTTTATGAAAGCGCTGCGCGCAAAATGGCGCGCAATGTGATCGCCGCCGATACCGATTTGGCTGAGGCGGTTTGGCCCGCCGGCACGGATGTTCAACCGCTTCAAACCCGTGAGGAAACGCCGCTTGGTGGCATATTGTTGTCCCTCTCTCTGGCGCTTTTGATGCTGGATATCGTCGCATCCCTTGCCATGTCTGGTCGCTTGCGCGGCGCGATTGCGGGAATCGGGACGGTGCTGTTGTTTGGGCTTACACCCGCGGATGCGCAGCAAGATAGCTTCGCTTTGGCTGCATCCTCCGAACTTGTTCTCGGCCACATCATCACTCGCGACACCGCGATTGATAACACTGCTGAGGCGGGTTTGCGCGGATTGTCACAGACGCTGTTTAACAGAACCTCAATCGAGCCATCCGATCCGATCGGTGTTGATCTGGAGGCGGATGAGTTGGCCTTCTTCCCGCTTCTCTACTGGCCAATCACCCAAAGCCAGCCGACGCCCTCTGCCAACGCCTATGCCAAGCTGAACGAGTATCTGCGCTCTGGCGGGATGATTCTATTTGATACACGCGACGCTGATATCGCGCGTTTTGGCGCGGCAAGTCCGAATGGGCGCAAGTTGCAAACGCTCGCAGCGCCGCTGGATATTCCACCCTTGGAACCTTTACCGCAGGATCACGTGCTGACGCGCACATTCTATCTGTTACAGGATTTCCCAGGACGTCACACTGCGCGTGATCTTTGGGTTGAAGCCGCCCCCAAAGATGCAGAGCGCATCGAAGGCATGCCGTTTCGTAACCTCAATGACGGTGTCAGCCCCGTAGTGATTGGTGGTAACGATTGGGCTGCGGCTTGGGCGATGGACCGTCGTGGCAACGCGGTCTTCCCAATCGGGCGCGGTTTCGCGGGGGAGCGGCAACGTGAGCTTGCCTATCGCTTTGGCGTTAATCTGGTGATGCATGTACTGACAGGCAACTACAAATCCGATCAAGTTCATGTCCCCGCACTTCTTGACAGGCTAGGCCAATGACACAAACGCTGGTCTTTGATCCTCTTATCCCCTTGGCATTGCTGATAGCGGCAGCTGCTGTGGTATTTGCAGGTCTCGCGCTCGCACTTTGGAGGGGTTTGGCCGGGGCATGGTTACGTGGTTTGGCTGGGATCGTGGTGCTTGCAGCGCTAGCAGGCCCAAGTTTGCAACGTGAAGAACGCGGTGCTTTGAACGATATTGTGGTGATTATCAGCGACAAAAGCGCGTCGCAAAGACTGACCGAACGCGCAGGTGTCACCGAAGACGCGAGCTCTGAACTGGCAGCATTGTTAAACGCACGCGACGAAATTGACGTTGTGCGCGTCTCTGTGCCCGACGGGCAAGGGGATGCGGGGACGCAATTGCTCACTGTGCTAAACGACACGCTTGCAGGGCTGCCCCAAGGCCGTATCGCAGGCGCTTTTCTGGTCAGCGACGGACGCTTACACGATCTGGAGCGCGCACCGGATCTACCAGCGCCTTTGCATCTGCTCCTTAGCGGGAAAAGTACCGATTGGGATCGCCGTTTAAGCGTCACCAACGCGCCAGCGTTTGCCATTTTGGGCGAGCCTGTGACGCTCACATTGAAGATCGAAGACATGGGCACGGCCCCGACGGGCACTGGGTTTGCGCCGCTAGAAATTTCGATTGACGGTGGCCCACCGCAACGCTTTGAAGTGCCAACTGATGCAGAGATCGAGTTGCCCCTTACGCTGCCCCACGGTGGGCGTAATGTTATCCAGTTCACTGTCCCGAAGGCGGAAGGTGAGCTGACCCCGCGCAACAACACGGCGCTTATCCAGATGAACGGTGTGCGGGATCGCTTGCGCGTTTTGCTGGTCTCTGGAGAACCTCACGCTGGCGGGCGCACATGGCGCAATTTGTTGAAATCCGACAGCTCTGTCGATCTGGTACACTTCACCATTCTGCGTCCGCCGGAAAAGCAAGATGGTGTGCCCGTGTCAGAACTGTCCCTCATCGCCTTTCCAACGCGTGAGCTGTTTTTAGAGAAGATCGAAGATTTCGATCTGATCATTTTTGATCGCTACAAGCGTCGTGGTATTCTGCCTTCGCTCTACCTCGAAAACGTAGCGCGCTATGTTGAGGACGGGGGCGCAGTACTGGTTGCGGCCGGACCCGATTTTGCGTCGGCTTATAGTATTTACCGTTCTCCCTTGGCTGAAATCTTGCCTGCCGCGCCTACAGCGCGCGTAATCGAGCAAGGGTACCGCCCAAGTATCAGCCCACTTGGCGAACGCCATCCTGTAACGGCTGGCCTGCCCAACACCCAAGATTGGGGGCGCTGGATGCGTCAAATCGAGGTTGAGCCGAGTGCAGGCGATGTGGTCATGACGGGCGTTAATGAAAAACCTTTGTTGATCCTGAACCGTGTTGGAGAAGGTCGTGTTGCAATGCTTGCCTCTGATCATGCGTGGCTTTGGAACCGTGGGTTTGAAGGCGGGGGTCCGCAGCTGGAATTGCTGCGCCGTCTTGCCCATTGGATGATGGGTGAGCCAGAATTGGAAGAGGACGCGCTGCTGGCAGAAGCCACAGGGCAAAACATGCGCATCATTCGCCGCACTTTGAAGGAAAGCGCCGCGCCTGTAAGTGTGACTGCGCCGGATGGCAGTGTGACAGAGCTAAGCATGACAGAGACTGAACCTGGTCGCTTTGAAGCACAATACACAGGAACTGATATCGGACTCTATCGTCTGCGCGATGACGCGCATGAGACGGTAATCGGTTTAGGCCCCGCCGCGCCGCGAGAGTTCGAAAAGACAATCGCCACCGCAGTGTTTTTGGGGCCTTTGGTGGATCAAACTCGGGGCGGTGTCGCGCGTTTGGAAGATGGGCTGCCCACGATCAGAACCGTGCGCGAAGGTCGTCCAGCGGCAGGACGCGGATGGCTTGGGATAACGCCGCGCGGTGCCTATGAAACGCTGAGAGTGCGCCAAACCGCACTGCTGCCTGCATGGCTAGTGTTGCTTTTGGCGTCGATGCTGATCTTGGCCGCGTGGCTGCGCGAAGGGCGGCGTTGAACGGTTAACGCGACAGAGTGATCTTGTAGCCGCTGTCTTTCCAACCGTCTTCGGAACACTTTACACGAATGAACACTTCGCGTGTGCCATCGGGTAACATCACGTTGTTCAAACCACGCGTAAAGGGTTGCTCCTTTACGTGGGGATGATGAAACACCCGCGTACCAAACACTGTGCCGTCCGATCCGACAATTTCCCAACCGTCCGCATAGTGATCCCAACCTGTATCAGGGTGTTCAATCGTGACGGAGAAATCCCAACCCATACCTGTTGAATGCGCAGTTGCATCGATGACTTTAGGCTGTTCAGCGAAGGCGGGCGCAGCTACAAAAAGCGCCGCGATTAGGAAAGATGTATGTTTCATATCTCCCCATTTAGTGTCGGCACCGCGATTCTGGCAATCACAAGCGCGTTAAGCGTCGTGAGCGTCGCCCGAGCGCAACACGTCGCGCGATCGCGAGGCGAATTCACGGCGCCAGAGCACAAGGCATGTGATTAAGCTTGCCACAATCAGCGCGATTGGTCCCGCAAGCCACGCGGCTGAGGCGAGACCAAAATAGACGGAGCGCAAACCACGATTGAACCCGCGAGCGGCGGTAACATTGATCTCCGCCGCTTGCATCGCGCGCGGCATGGTGCGGGGGTCGTCTACATCATCAGGCACAGCAGACATCAAAACCGCGCAATATCCAAACAGGCGGTTTGACCAAACGAACTTGAGGAGCGCGTTGGTCAAGAAGAATAGCGTGACCATGAGCTTCAGCTCCCACACAATGTTTGCTTCGCTGTTAAGCGTCAAATCATCTGCGATTCCAATAAGTTGTTCAGTATTACCAAAAAACGCCAGAACTCCGCCGATAGAGATCATGCTCGCGGATGCAAAGAACGCTGTACCCTGACGCAAGTTACCCAAGATCGTCGCGTCGTAAATACATGGATCACGGGTAATCATTTGCTGCATCCATTCGCGCCGGTAGCTTTGCCATCAAAACTGACACGGATGCGTGTTTGGTGGAGGGATGTTCAATGCGCCATCCGATCACAAACCAGAGCAACAACAAGAGGCCAAATGCGCTGTAATCAACGTATGAAAAGAGAGTCAGTCGGCTAAATATGTCCATGGGTTCCACATACGCGAACCAATCAGTACTTGCCAATTCTATAAATTGGTTATATTTTATTACCAATCATCGAAAGGACTGTTTCATGGACATGCCACGCCCTGACCCGATTGTACTATCTCGCAAGGCCGAACTGTTTGCGCGTTTGCTGACAGTATTACCGCAGGACGCCGTGATTGAAGATGAAATGGAAACCCGCGCCTATGAGTGCGATGCGCTAACCGCCTACAAATGTCCGCCGCTGCTTGCGGTTTTGCCACGCAGCACCGCGGAAGTGTCCGACGTTTTGCGCATTTGTTATGACATGAATGTCCCTGTGGTACCGCGCGGTTCTGGCACCTCACTTGCGGGCGGGGCCTTGCCGACTGCGGACTGCGTGATCCTCGGGGTTGCGCGAATGAATGACGTGCTTGAAACCGACTACACCAATCGCGTGATCCGTGTGCAATCAGGGCGTACAAATCTAAGTGTATCTGGCGCAGTTGCAGAGGAAGATTTCTTCTATGCGCCTGATCCATCCAGCCAGCTTGCCTGTGCGATTGCGGGCAATATTGCGATGAATTCAGGCGGCGCACATTGCTTGAAATACGGTGTGACCACGAACAATCTACTTGGCGTCACCATGGTGATGATGGACGGTGAAATCGTCGAGGTCGGTGGTGCACATTTGGACAGTGGCGGGCTTGATCTGCTGGGCATCATCTGTGGTTCCGAGGGTCAGCTTGGTGTTGTGACAGAAGCGACATTGCGCATCCTGCACAAGCCCGAAGGGGCGCGGCCTGTGCTGGTTGGTTTTGATAGCAATGAAGTCGCCGGGGCCTGTGTGTCCGACATTATTCAAGCGGGCGTCTTGCCTGTGGCCATTGAATTCATGGATCGCCGCGTGATCGAAGTGGTCGAGAATTACGCGCATGCGGGGTATCCACTATGCGAAGCGGTTCTGATCATCGAGGTCGAAGGATCAGAGGCGGAAATTGACGCGCAACTTGCTTTGATTCGTGAGATCGCAGAGCGTCATAACCCCATCGAATTCAGGGAAGCGAAAGACGCAGATGAAGCCTCGCGTATCTGGCTGGGCCGTAAAAGTGCGTTTGGCGCGATGGGACAGATCAACGATTACATGTGTCTTGATGGGACGATCCCTGTGTCATCCCTACCTATGGTTTTGCGGCGAATTGGTGAGTTGTCCAAAGAGTACGGCCTTGATGTGGGCAACGTCTTTCACGCGGGCGACGGCAATATGCATCCGCTTATTCTGTTTGATGCCAATAAGGATGGCGATCTGGAGTTATGCGAAGCAATGGGCGCCGAGATACTGAAGCTTTGCGTTGAAGCGGGTGGCTGTTTGACGGGCGAGCATGGTGTCGGAATCGAAAAGCGCGACCTGATGGGGTATCAATATAAGCCTGCTGACTTGGACGCGCAAATGGCTGTGAAAGACATATTTGACCCCAAATGGCTCCTGAATCCTGCGAAAGTGTTCCCCCTGGATGTGTCAGATGCGAAGCGCTCCGCGCAGATTGCTGCTGAGTAATGGGGGCGCTGCCCCCGTCGGCCTAAACCGACTCCCCAGAGGTATTTAAGGACCAAAGAAGATGGAACCCACATCGGAAGCCGAATTGGCTGATTTGATTTCAAGCGCCAAAGCGCCCCTGTGCATCCGTGGTGGCGGCACTCGTTTGCTTGGGCCAATTGAGGGCGAGGTTTTGGAGACCCGTGGTCTGCAAGGGATATCACTATATGAATCAGGCGCTTTGACGATGGTTGCGGGTGCTGGCACGACGCTTGACGAGATCGGGGCCGCTTTGAAAGCTGAAAACCAAAGGCTCGCGTTTGAGCCACCTGATTTGCGCGACGTTCTTGGAACCACGGGCGCGAGTACAATTGGCGGAGTTGCCGCCAGCAATGCATCAGGCTCGCGGCGTATTTCTGTTGGTGCGTGTCGTGATTTCATGCTTGGCGTGCGCTTTGTGGATGGCGCTGGCATTGTCGCAAAGAACGGCGGGCGCGTGATGAAGAACGTCACCGGCTATGATCTGGTCAAGCTGATGAGTGGCGCATTTGGCACCTTGGGTGTGCTGAGCGAAGTCTCATTGAAAGTAATGCCGAAAGTGGAAATGCAGCTATGTTTGCGCATTGAAGGATTGAATGCAAAGCAGGCCGTCGCTGCTATGTCAGCCGCCTTGGGATCCCCTTTTGAAGTTTCAGGTGCTGCGCAAGATTTGGAGGGTGCAGTTGTCTTGCGTCTGGAAGGATTTGACGCATCGGTTCGATATCGCGCTGACAAGCTGACACAAGTTTTGGCAGGGTTTGGGACAGTCGAAATGCTGGATGATCAAGCGCAGTGTGACACGCTCTGGCGCGACATTCGCGATGCGCGCGGGTTTACTGGAAGCACTGGTGATCTCTGGCGCGTTTCAGTGAAACCAAGTGATGCGCCTGAGCTGATTGATACGCTTGGTGCCCATGCTGTGCTGCTCGATTGGGGTGGTGGATTGATATGGGTCGACATGCCTAAACGCTCGAATCTTAGGGCGCGCATGTCTGTGCCAGGTCATGCGACTTTGATGCGCAGCGACGATAAAGGCTTTGAGCAGGTAGCGCGGTTCCATCCCGAGGCCGCACCACTTGCAAAGATCAGCGCCGGGCTGCGGGCGCGGTTTGATCCGAAAGGCCTGCTCAATCCTGGACTTATGGGAGATGTCGCATGAAGACCGAGTTTAGTGACGTTCAAATGCAGGACCCCTCAATCAAGCGCTCTAACAAGATCCTGCGATCCTGTGTCCATTGCGGGTTTTGCACGGCGACTTGCCCCACATATCAAGTGCTTGGCGATGAGCTGGATAGCCCGCGTGGACGCATCTATCTGATTAAGGATATGCTTGAGACGGGACGCGTACCAGACGCGAAAACGGTTGGGCACATTGATCGCTGCTTAGGCTGTCTTGCTTGCATGAGCACCTGTCCGTCTGGTGTGCACTACATGCATTTAATCGATCACGCGCGAAACTACATCGAGGAAAACTACAAAAGACCCCTGAGCGAACGCGCTTTGCGTTGGGTGCTTACTTTGGTTTTGCCCTATCCCACGCGCTTTCGTGTTGCGCTGCTTGGAGCGAAAATGGCGCGTCCGTTTGTGCGATTTATCCCTGACAAGCGGCTACGCGCGATGATCGCGATAGCCCCGAAACAAGTGCCACCTGTTAGTCGCAATGATGATCCGCAGACCTTCGCTCCAATCGCCACGCGGAAAAAACGTGTGGCCCTGATGACGGGGTGCGCGCAGCGTGCTCTGGATACGGATATCAATGATGCCACGATCCGTTTACTGACCCGCTTCGGCTGCGAAATCGTCGTCGCAGAAGGGCAAGGATGTTGTGGCGCCTTAACGCATCACATGGGCAAGCAAAGCGAAAGCCATAAAGCAGCCGCCGCCAATATCAAAGCGTGGGCACGTGAGATGGACGAAAACGGGCTTGATGCGATTGTAACCAACACCTCGGGATGCGGAACAACTGTTAAGGACTACGGTCACATGTTTGAGGGCGATCCACTTGAGGCGGATGCCAAGCGCGTTGCCGCGATTGCTAAAGACGTTAGCGAAGTTTTGAAAGATCTGGACCTGCCAGAAGGTGGTGCGCCTGGGATGACCGTTGCCTATCATGCGGCCTGTTCGCTTCAGCATGGGCAACAGATCAAGACGGCGCCAAAAGACCTGCTAAAGCAAGCCGGCTTTACCGTGGTCGAACCGAAAGACAGCCACCTGTGCTGTGGCTCTGCAGGTACATATAATCTGATGCAGCCAGAAATCTCTGCGCAGCTCAAAGAGCGTAAAGTCGAGACTTTGATGGCCAAGAACCCTGATGTGATCGCAGCGGGTAATATCGGTTGTATGATGCAAATTGGCTATGCGATTAGCGTGCCCGTGGTTCACACGGTAGAGCTGCTGGATTGGGCCACAGGCGGTCCCCGCCCTGCGAAAATGGATGCGGATCCAAGCATACAAAAAGTACCCATTCTGCGCTAAGCGCCTTATTGTTGCCTCATCCTGTTTCTATCCGGTTTGAAACGTATTTTGGAGACGGCATGACGCGGATCACCTTTTTGATCGCATGGGCTTTGGCCTTTTCCACGAGCGCGCATGCGCAATCCAGTGGGCTAAAGCGGCTCAACACAGGCGATGATTCGCGCGGTTGGGAAGCTGTGGGCCGCCTCGATGTGGCCGGAAAAGGTTTCTGTACGGGGGCTTTGATTGCGCCTGATTTGGTGCTGACAGCTGCGCATTGTCTGTTTGATCGCGACACGGGGTTGCGGGTTGATCACGATATTATGGAATTTCTTGCAGGATGGCGCGATGGGCGCGCGTCCGCCTATCGCAATGTGCGCCGCGCGGTGGTGCATCCTGAATATTCCTACGATGGAACGGCGACGACAGACCGCGTGCGCAATGACCTTGCTTTGATCGAATTGGATCGCCTGATCCGCAACACGCAAGTAATCCCATTTGAGACGGCCGAACGCCACGCGAAAGGCGACAAGATCGGCGTCGTGTCTTACGCATTGGATCGCTCAGAAGCCCCATCTTTGCAAGAAATTTGCCATGTCATGGCACGTCAAAAGGGCGTTTTGGTGATGTCCTGCGACGTAAATTTCGGTTTGTCAGCGGCACCTATTTTCAGCATGGATGGAGACACAGCAAAGATCGTTTCCGTTGTATCGGCGAAGGCAGAGGTCAAGGGCACACCTGTTTCACTTGGTACTGCTTTGGAAAGCCCGCTCGCACGTTTGCGCGCTGAACTTGCTGCCGGACGCGGGCGCTTCAGTGTTATTGGTTCGCAAGAAAGCCGTAATGCCGAAGCCATCGAAGGGCGTACGATTTCTGGAGCAAAGTTTGTGAAGCCTTAAATATTTTGGGCATCGCGCCCTCTTGAAACCACTTTACCCCCTCCCCAAATCAATAGCACCGCAGCGCCAATGATGGGTTGCGTGAATCGGCCTGTCCCGAATGGGAAGGCCACTAACATATTGTTATTGCTCAAGTGAGGATGACCCATGCGTACTTTTGATTTCGCACCGATGCACCGTGCATCCATTGGTTTTGACCAAATCGCAGACATGATAGACCGCGTTATGTCCAACGATGTCAGCCCCAATTCATATCCGCCCTACAACATCGAAAAGACTTCCGATGACGACTACCGGATCTCTATTGCGGTGGCCGGATTTACCGACGCAGACTTGTCCGTTGAGGTGAAAGAAGGCGCTTTGTTTGTCACCGCACGCAAAGGCGAAGACGCGACAAAGCGAACCTATTTGCACCGTGGCATCGCCACCCGCGCGTTCGAGCGGCGCTTCCATTTGGCAGATCATGTGCGCGTCACAGGGGCGAGCCATGAAGATGGAATGCTCCATATCGAACTAACACGCGAAGTGCCCGAAGCCTTGAAACCGCGCCAAATCGAGATTGCTCGCACTGGCGCAGTGAAGACTGATGTGGTTGAGGCGAAAGCCATTAACTGATCAATCTCGTGACAGGTGACCTCACGTGCTGTAGCACGTGAGGCTACTTGAGCGAAGCAGCCAAGCGCATCAATTGGATCGCTTCTGCACGATAGCCAAAACTATCCTCCCCGCGAGCATTGCTCGCCGCCGTGATTGCCTCTTTATAGGACCAATTGCCAAGACGCACACTCCCGCGCAGCAACTCCCCAAAGCCAGAAACAGCAGCCGCAAATTCAAGCTCTGTGTCGGGTTCTAGAATCGTCGGAATCGCACGCTTGATCAACTGACTGTCCTGCGCACCCGGCTCTTTGAACCGCAGCTTCAAAAATCCTAATTCATCTGTCGAACCGTCTGCGCTGCTTTCGCCATAACGCAGCGCATCCACTTGCGTTTCGTTTCCAACAAGCGTGACCTCATAGAGCGCAGTCACCTGATGGCCCGCGCCAATGTCACCCGCATCCACCTTGTCATTGTTAAAATCCTCACGTGCTAACGCACGGGTTTCATAGCCGATCAAACGATACTCTGCGACGGTCGCGGGGTTGAATTCAACCTGCACCTTTACGTCACTCGCAATAGGAAAAAACGCGGCAGTGAGTTGATCCACCAGCACCTTTTGCGCCTCTGGCAGGCTATCAATATAGCTTGCCTGACCATTGCCGTTCTGCGCAAAAGCTTGCATCGTCACATCATCCAGATTGCCACGGCCAAAGCCAAGAACAGACAGGAACGTCCCACTATCTCGCTTGTCCGCAATGTAGTCTTTCAGTGCTTCAGGATTGCTGAGACCAACGTTGAAATCCCCATCCGTCGCGAGCAGAACGCGGCTGACTTCGCCCTCGTCTTGCATCTGCTTTGCAAGGGCGTAGGCCTGCTGCAAACCTGCCTGTCCATTGGTTCCACCACCTGCTGCAAGGTTGTCCAACGCACCAAGGATCGTGTCGCGTTCGCGCGCGGCGGTGGGTTCAAGAACCTGCCCTGTACTGTCCGCATAAGCGACAATCGCCACCTGATCTTCCGCGCGCAATTGACCAAGCATGAGGCGCAAGGACTGTTTGAGCAGAGGCAATTTATCCGGCTGGTTCATCGAGCCTGATGTATCAATCAAGAAGACCAAGTTTAGTGGTGGGCGCGCCTCTACTTCTGGCATTTTGCCTTGCAGCGCGATACGCAAAAGCTGCGTGCTTTCGTTCCACGGCGTCGTCATCATAGCAAGTGAGGTGGCGAAGGCTCCCTCACTCGGCGCAGCATAGTCATAGGGGAAGTAGTTCACCATTTCCTCGATCCGAACAGCTGCCGCAGGTGGCAATTGACCGTTCATCAAAGATGAGCGTACAATTGAATAACTGGCTGTATCCACATCAACCGAAAAGGTAGACACAGGCGTTTCGCGGGTCACCTTCAACGTGTTTTCCGGCACGCTGGCGAAGGCTTCTGTATCCGCTTCAACCGCGACCACAGGTGCATCCGCGATCAAGCCCGCGCCCGGTGCAACGCGCGTGCGGCTTTGAGACTTTGCCGACATACGCGGAGCGGGCACCGGGCTGGGTGCCATCTCACTCGCTATCGCTCCGACGGCCATATCTGCCTCGGGTTCAGTCGCGATTAGCTCCTCCAACACAGGCGCTTCGATGAGAACCGTTGGCTTTGGAGTGAACACTTCGGGCGGCCCTTCGCGCAGCACTGGAAGAACCATCACAAGGCCGAACGCGGCCAAAGCTGTCGTCGCGGTCAGACCCGCTTTTGAAGAGATTGCATCAAACATCGCACGTATTCCTTTTGCAAAAGCACCCATTCTTGGAGCGTCTTTCATAGGACGTGCTTCAGTCGTCGATCCTTGGAGGCGTGCAAGATTTTCTTGCGCCAGCGCTACATTTTCGGCGCGTCGCTTGGCATCAGGCGCGGGCGTTGCTGCGGAAAACGCAGCTTTGAGATCGTCTAAATCATCGCTCATTGCTCGCTCTCCTTTAGGGCTTTTAGATGTTTCTTCACTTCGCTCATGCGCCAACTTACCGTGCCTTCTGACACGCCCAATACTTCGCCCACCTCCCGGTGGTTCATGTCATCCATCACCAAAGCAACCGTGTCGCGCAGATCATTAGACAGCGTGCCTACGGCGCGGATCAACCAATCTTGCGCCTCTGCCTGTTCTCGCATCGCTTCGGTGCGGTTCACTTCCCAATCACCCCAGCCCTGCGCCACTTTCGCGCGCGTACCCGCGCGGCGACGGCGGTCGTGGGCTGCGTTCACAGCCACACGGTAAAGCCATGTCGAAAAGGCAGATCCCCCCTCAAACCGCGTGAGCTTCGCGGGCAAGGCAGCACATATGTCTTGGCATAAATCTTCGGCCTCTGCGTGGCTGCCCATGAGGCGGAAACACAAACCAAACAGGCGATCATAGAACCGCTCCAACAAAAGCGAAAACGCTTTTGCATCCCCGCCTTTTGCAGCCAAAGCCAGTTCTTTATCGCCCGTTTTCATGCGCATCACGATCATAGGACGCAGCTGCGCAGTCAATCCTTGGAAAATAAATCCAAAAAACTAGGCTAGGCGTGCAGGCAAGACCGAAAATCCGCGAAACCGGATGCGCCCTGCACGTTGTGTACCTTCTTCAATCTCGTAATGCGGGAAGCGCTCAAGGAATCTGCTAACCGCGACCCGACCCTCCATCCGCGCGAGCGTGAGACCGACGCAAGTATGTGCACCTCCGGCAAAAGCAAGATGCTTGTTGGGGCGACGGTCCAATTGCAACACGTCGGGATTTTCGAATTGTGCAGGGTCTCGATTGGCAGCGCCAATGCACAAATGCAGGTCCGTGCCAGCGGGGATTTGGGTGCCATGCAACGTCATGTCCTCAGTCGTGAGACGATTGCCGAATTGGTTGGGGCTTTCCATGCGCAGGACCTCATCAACAGCCGTTGTGATAAGCTCAGGTTCAGCAAGCAATCGCGCACGCGCCGCACGATCCTGGTCAAGTAACATCATCGCATTACCAATCAGGTTCGTCGTCGTTTCATGCCCTGCGTTCAGAATGAAAATGCAATTTTGGTACAACTCCACAGGGCTCAAGAGCCCTTCCTCGGATTGAATTAGGCGGGTGAGCACATCTGTTTCGGGGTCGCCCGGATTGATGCGTCGGTCCGCAACAATTTCTTTCAAGAAAGCAACGAAATCGAGTACGGCCTTGTTACCGCGCGCTTCTTGTTCTGGGGTCAACCGCGGCTCTAGAGCGCCAAGAATGGCCAACGACCAATCGCGCAAAGGGGCGCGCCGTTCGCGTGGGATATTAAACAGATTGCCGATGACTTCGATCGGGATCGCACCTGCGAAGGCGTCGATTAGGTCGACCTCTTTATGTTCGCTAATCTCATCCAGTAGGCTGTCGACCAAAGTGACCAAACCTGGCTCCATTGACGCCAAAGCCCGCGGGTTCATCGCGCCCACCATGATCTTGCGCACGCGCGTGTGCAGCGGCGGATCATTGAACACCAGCGATATCGTATGATGCTCAAACAGCGGAGCGTCCGTGCCGAATTTCGGCGTGAACACCTTCTTCTTATCAGAAATAAAGCGCGCACTATCGCGGTAGATCATATCCAGATCTGCGTAGCGCGACACGATGAACGATCCATCGGGTTGGCCGCAGACAGGGTGGTCTTCACGCAGACACGAGTAATGCGGATAAGGGTCGTGGTGAAAGCCGCTCGGTAAATTTGTGAGCGTCAGACTCATGCTTTCTTACTAACGATTGAGGCAATGCCCAAAGTGTCGAGCACTTTCGCCTCGATATCTTCCGCGTTTAATTTCGCGACCGCATACATATCTCGCGGGCTGGACTGGTCGATGAAGATATCAGGCAAAACCATCGAGCGGTATTTGAGACCTGTATCGAACACGCCCTCCTCTGCGAGCAGCTGCGCTACGTGAGAGCCAAAACCGCCAACGGCACCCTCTTCAATGGTGATCAGTGATTCGTGATCTTGAGCGAGTTGCACAATCAAGTCACGATCCAAAGGCTTGGCAAAACGCGCATCAGCAATGCTTGGCGTGATGCCTTTGGCGGCGAGCGAGTCGCAGGCATCCTCCACCTCTTTCAGACGTGTACCGAAGGAAAGAATAGCGACGCCTTTGCCCTCACGGATCATGCGGCCTTTACCAATCTCCAGTGGAATGCCCTTCTCAGGTATTTCTACGCCAACACCTTCCCCACGTGGGAAACGGAAGGCGATTGGACCCTCATCATGGGCAACCGCAGTCGCAACCATGTGTACCAGTTCCGCCTCATCCGCAGCGGCCATCACGGTGAAACCGGGTAAATTAGACAGGTAAGCAGTGTCAAAAGCGCCCGCATGGGTCGCGCCATCTGCACCGACAAGCCCCGCGCGATCAATGGCGAAGCGCACAGGCAAACGCTGGATCGAAACATCATGGACAACTTGGTCATAACCGCGCTGTAGGAACGTGGAATACATCGTGCAGAACGGCTTCATCCCGCCAGCAGCGAGCGCAGCGGAGAAAGTCACGCCATGTTGCTCTGCAATTGCAACGTCAAAACAACGGCTCGGGTAGCGCTCTGCAAATTGGTTGAGCCCTGTGCCATCAGGCATCGCGGCTGTGACAGCGCAAATCTTGTCGTCGGCGACAGCTTCCTTCAGCAGGCTTTCTGCAAAAACCTTGGTGTAGCTCGGCGCATTGGATGGGGATTTCTTTTGCTCACCCGTCAGCACGTCAAACTTCGCCGTTGCATGGCCTTTGTCTCGCGCAGCTTCAGCGGGGGCGTAGCCCTTACCTTTTTTGGTGATCACATGGATCAAAACAGGCCCCGTCGCGCGAGCTTGAACAGTGCGCAGAACAGGCAAAAGCTGGTCCATATCGTGCCCATCAATCGGACCGAGATAAGAGAAACCCAGCTGCTCAAACAAAGTACCACCAACGGTCATCCCTTTGAGCATATCCTTGGCGCGCTTCGCCCCTTCGCGGAAAGGTTCGGGGAGCAAGCTCACCGCGCCTTTGGCGGCAGTTTTGAGGTCTTGAAACGGCTCTTCCGCGTAAAGACGGCTTAGATAAGAGGACAGCGCACCCACAGGCGGCGCGATGCTCATCTCGTTGTCATTGAGGATCACGAACATGCGTTTCTTGAGATGACCCGCGTTGTTCATCGCTTCAAACGCCATGCCAGCGCTGATGGAGCCATCACCAATCACCGCAATCGCATCACCAAGACCACCAGGCGCTTCACCACCCAAATCACGCGCAACAGCAAAACCAAGGGCGGCAGAAATGGAGGTCGAGGAATGCGCAGCACCGAAGGGATCATACACACTTTCAGAGCGTTTGGTGAACCCGCTGAGTCCATCTTTCATACGCAAGGTGCGGATACGATCGCGACGTTCCGTGAGGATTTTATGGGGGTAGCATTGATGACCCACGTCCCAAATAATTTTGTCCTTGGGTGTGTTGAAAACGGAATGCAAAGCAACTGTCAGCTCAACAACGCCCAGTCCCGCACCCAAGTGACCGCCGGTCTCAGATACCGCCGAGATCGTCTCAGACCGCAATTCCTGCGCCACGCGCACGAGTTCGGAATCAGAAAATTGTTTGAGATCAGAGGGACGGTTCACACGGTCCAAAAGCGGGGTATTCGGGCGGTCAGACATATTACTTGCCCCCTTGGTCGTAAGTTACGAGCGACGCTCAATCACAAAACGCGCAACATCACACAGATGACCCGCATCGCTTCCGAAGATAGATAGTGCATCACAAGCCGATTCCACCAGCATTTCAGCGCGGCTCTTTGCCCCGTCTAGACCGAGCAGCGACACGAACGTCGCTTTGCCCGCTTCCGCGTCCTTTTGCGCAGCTTTGCCGAGGGTTTCAGCGTCACTTGTAACATCAAGTATGTCGTCTGCGATTTGAAAGGCGAGGCCGAGTGCATCGCCATAGGTTTTCAACGCTTGAGTGTCAGCTTTGGCAAGGATCGCGCCAGCGGTCGCTGACCATGTAATGAGAGCGCCTGTCTTGCCGTTTTGCAGCTCTGTAATTTCATCAATGTTCAAAGGCGTCGCCGTGCTTTCCGCTGCGATGTCGAGCGCTTGACCGTAAACCATTCCTGCAGCACCACTCGCGCGTGCAAGCGTCAAAGCCAAGGTTGAGCGAACAAACGGGTCATCATGGCAGGCAGGATCGCTTACCAGCTCAAACGCCAGCGTTTGCAAAGCATCTCCACACAGAACCGCCGTGGCATCATCCCACTTCACATGAACCGTAGGCTGACCCCGACGCAGATCATCATCATCCATACAAGGCAAATCATCGTGCACCAATGAGTACGCATGAAGCGCCTCAATCGCACAGGCCGGCGCAATCGAGCACGCAACATCAGCGCCGCACACACGCGCACTTTCGCGCACAAGGAACGCACGCAAGCGTTTGCCACCCGTCGTCGCATAGCGCATCGCTTGCACGATTGGCACATCCGCAAAACCGCTAAGCACGCGCGTAAAATGTTGGTCCACCTCCGCAGACCAACCTGTCATTTCAGATTTAAGTGTCACAGCCCTTCGACAGGCGTTGTCCCTTTGGCCGCGCCATCACCATCAAACGTGATCGCAGCAACCTTTTCTTCGGCCTCTTTCAGCTTGGCCTCACAGCGCTTTTTAAGCTCCGCGCCACGCTCATAAAGGGTAATGGCTTGTTCCAAAGGCACATCTCCGCGCTCTAGCTGGCTGACCACTTGCTCCAGCTCGCCCATGGCTTGCTCAAAGCTCATTTCACTTACGTTAGTGTCGCCCATCCGCTGGCCTCCCTCAATGCATCCACATGCGCGGCCACAGCTTCGGCCAACGCATCCAAATCATAGCCCCCTTCGAGCGCAGAGACCACACGCCCTTCGCATATTTCGCCCGCTATTTTGCACAGCTCTTGTGTGAGCCATTTGAAATCGCCTGTGGACCAGTTGAGGTTCGCCAAAGGATCGTCTTGGTGCGCATCAAAGCCAGCGGAAATGAAGATCATTTCAGGCTTGAACGCACGTAAACGCGGGAAAACTTCAGCCTCATAAAGCGCGCGCATTTGATCGCCTTTGCTTTCGGGCGCGATGGGCAAATTCACAACATTGTCGAACCCGCCTTTGTCAGAGCGTTCCCCAGTGCCCGGCCAAAGCGGCATTTGCTGGGACGTGATCGTCAAAGCACGCTTCTCGTTCCAAAGCAGGTCCTGCGTACCATTGCCGTGATGTACGTCAAAATCAACGACCGCCACACGTTTCAAGCCATGATTTTCAAGCGCATATTTCGCGCCAATCGCAACATTTCCGAACAGGCAGAACCCCATGGGCGTGGACATTTCGCAATGATGTCCAGGGGGTCGGATCGCTGCGAAAGCATTCCCTGCCTCACCGTTCATCACCATATCTACGGCTTTGGTCACAGCGCCAACAGCACGAAAGGCGGCGTCGAGCGAGCCAGGCGACATATGTGTATCTGCGTCCAGCTGACGATGCCCCACATTCGGCAGCGCGCTGCGCAAATCGGTGATGTGGCTCGCAGGATGGCAACGCAAGATGTCATCTTCACTACCCAACGGCGCTTTGACAAGAAGGAGGTCTTTGTCCTTGAGCACACGTAGGATGTATTCGAGCCGAGCCACCTGTTCAGGGTGACCTGCGGGTGTGACATGCTCAAGGCATGCGGGATGTGTGATGAGGGCTGTGGTCATAGCGCTCTCCTAAAAGGGACGTTTAATCAGGCGCCAACATATACCCAGCGCCGCGCACGGTTTGCATGTAACGGGGTTGCTTCGGGTCCATCTCGATTTTACGCCTTAACCGCGTGATCTGAACATCCACCGCACGCTCTTGCGCTTGACCGCGATCACGGCCCAAGTCTTCGACCAATTGCACTCGGCTAACAGGCACGCCCACATGTTTGGAAAAAATGCGCATGAGTTGAGACTCGGTCGCCGTTAGGCGGACAAGTTCATCGCCATGCCACATCCTGCCGCGCTCGATATCATAGCGCACAGGGCCTAGATGCAGGACTTTAGGGGTAGTATCTGCTGCTTCCGTTTCAGGCATGCGGCGCAGGATTGCGTTGATGCGGAGCAACAGTTCCTTAGGTTCAAACGGCTTGGCAAGGTAGTCATCGGCGCCCGCCTCAAGCCCTTCAATCCTATTCTCCGTCTCGCCCTTCGCGGTCAGCAGCAAGATCGGTGTGGTTGAGGTTTTACGAAGATCACAGGTGAAGCTCACACCATCTTCACCCGGCATCATCACGTCCATCACGATCATATCGAAATCAAGGCCAGCCAATATGCGCCGCGCATGGGCAGCATCGCGTGCGGCGGTGACAAGAAACCCGTGTCGCATCAAGAATTTTTGCAAAAGCCCGCGAATACGTTCGTCATCGTCTACGATCAAAAGATGGGCGTCGGGATCATTCATGTGCAGCTTTCCTTAAGCGCACGCGATTTGCGGCGCATGTCTTTGTCCATCATTGCCTCAAGTACGGCGCGAAATCCAGTGACGGCTTCCGCCCCAACATCACGATAAGCGGCGCGCATGCGGGCACGTTGCGCATTGGAGAGTTTGCGTTCCAGTTCCGCCCCTGCATCGGTAAGAAACAAATGGCGTTCGCGTTTGTCAGCGCGACCCACTTTGCTTTCAACCAAGCCATCTTCGATCAAGGTTCGCAAAACCCGGTTCAGCGACTGCTTGGTCACGCCCAAGATTCCGAGCAGATTGTTTACAGTCGTGCCTGGCGCGCGGTTGATGAAATGTACGGCGCGGTGATGCGCGCGCCCATATGCCATCTCGGAGAGGATGCGATCAGGATCAGCCGTAAAGCCCTGATAGGCAAAGAACATCGCCTCGATCCCTTGGCGCAATTGTTCATCTGTGAGGAACAAAAGCATATCACTGTGTTGAGCTACGCTGCGTTCGGACATGGCACACCTTTCCTTGGCTTTCGCAAATTATATGTCAGCTTTGTTGACTTTCCAATAACAGACTGTTAGCGATTCATAGTTTCGGCGCAATATTATGTCCACTTCGGACATAATTTGCGCAACAAATGAAAAAAATGGGAGGAGCGCACTATGACTGGATCTTATGCAGATCGCGACGGTAAAATCTGGATGAACGGCAAACTCGTCGAATGGCGCGATGCCAATGTGCATATCCTGACCCATGCGATGCACTATGCATCTTCGGTTTTTGAGGGCGAGCGCTGCTACTCAGGCAAGATTTTCAAATCGCGCGAGCACTCAGAGCGTTTGATAGCCTCTGGCAAGTTGATCGACTTTGACATCCCCTACACGGTGGACGAGATCGAAGCAGCCAAGCAATCGGCACTTAATGCGAATGGTCTGAAAGACGCTTATGTGCGCGCAGTTGCGTGGCGCGGTGCTGGTGAAGATATGGGTGTCGCGTCCTCGAAGAACCCTGTTCATATGGCCGTAGCTGTTTGGGAATGGGGTAATTATTACGGCGACGCAAAGATGAAGGGCGCAAAGCTCGACATCGCCAAATGGAAGCGTCCATCGCCTGAAACGGCACCCTCGCAAGCCAAGGCTGCTGGCCTCTATATGATTGCGACCATGTCCAAGCATGCGGCGGAAGCCAAAGGGTGTTCTGACGCGATGATGTTTGATTACCGTGGCTACGTGGCAGAGGCGACAGGTGCGAACATCTTCTTCGTAAAAGACGGTGAAGTTCATACGCCAAAGCCTGATGCCTTCCTCAATGGGATCACGCGCCAAACGGTGATTGGCATGCTCAAAGAACGTGACATCACTGTGAATGAACGTGTGATCATGCCAGAGGAAGTTGAAGGGTTTGAACAATGCTGGCTAACAGGCACAGCGGCAGAAGTGACGCCGGTTGGCCAGATTGGCGATTATAATTTCGAAGTTGGCGCGCTGACGCGTGAGATTTCAGAAGCGTATGAGAAGATTGTACGCGATTAATCAACCCGAAGAGATAAAATGAAACAGCCGGCTCCTTACGGGATGCCGGCTTTTTATGATTTTGCGATAAGACTGGATTAACCTGGGCTCATACCGCGTAGCTTTTCGGAGCGGCGGCGCAGCAGTTCCACGACTGTCAGCAAAGCTATCGAGATAATAACAAGGATCGTCGCGACCGAGAGGATCGCGGGGCTGATCTGTTCGCGAATACCATTCCACATCTGACGTGGGATAGTTTGCTCATCGAGCCCCCCAACAAACAGGACGACGACAACTTCATCGAACGAGGTCACAAAGGCGAACAAGGCACCAGAAATTACGCCCGGCAAGATCAATGGCATTTGCACCTTAAAGAAGGTGCGTGTCGGGCTTGCGCCCATGTTGGCTGCCGCCTTGGTCAAGGAATGATCAAACCCAACCAGCGTTGCCGTTACGGTGATAATCACAAAAGGAATACCCAAGGTCGCATGCGCAAGGATCACCCCAAGATAAGGAATGCCCCAGTCTTGGATTTTGATCGCTGAGTAGAAGAAGAAAAGACCCGTCGCCGTAATGATGATCGGTACAATCATAGGTGAAATCAGGATCGCCATAATGATACGACGGCTGGGCATCTCAGGTCGCGACAGACCGAGGGCCGCGATTGTACCCAAGGACGTCGCAATCACGGTTGAGAAGAAACCAATGATCACAGAGTTCTTAGTAGCATTGATCCACGCCGCATTATTCCACGCGTCCGCCCACCAGCTTGAATCGCGCGGGGCGTCGGGTTCGTTCATGCCAAACGTTAGTAGCAAATCATACCAACGGGTCGAGTAACCCGTCGGGTCAAATTTCAACATCTTTTCGGTGAAGGTGAAATAGGGTTCCGCGTTAAAACTCAGCGGGATCACAATTAGGATCGGCAAAATCAGGAACAGAAAGATCAGCGCGCAAATTGTCAGATAGGTATAGTGCCAGACGCGTTCGAGCGTGGACGTATGTGAAGGAAGAGCCATATCGCGTTACCCCAGTTTCAGGTTGTCGATGCCGATAAGGCGATCATAGAGCCAATAGAGCAGCAGAACCGCCCCCAGCAGAATTGCAGCCAAAGCAGCGGCCAAGGACCAATTCAGCGACTTGGTCATGTGGAAAGCAATCAAGTTCGAGATCAGCTGACCATCCGCGCCACCCACCAACGCAGGGGTGATGTAGTAACCAACAGACAAGATAAAGACCAAGAGCGCACCCGCTCCAATCCCTGGAACTGTCTGTGGGAAATAGATACGGCGAAACGCGGTCCAACTGGTCGCGCCCATAGAGCGTGCCGCGCGCACATAGCTAGGGTTGATCATGCTCATCACAGAGTACAAAGGCAGTACCATGAAAGGCAGCAAAATATGCGTCATCGCAATCACAGTACCTGTCTGATTGTACATCATCTGAATACGATTTTCATCCGCGAGGATACCCGTCGCCACCATAGCATCATTCAAGACACCCTGACTTTGCAAAACGATCATCCAACTCGTCGTGCGCACTAAAAGTGATGTCCAGAAAGGCAGCAAAACAAGGATCATCAACAAATTGGATTTGCGCATCGGCAACGTGGCCATCAAATGTGCGATTGGGAACGCCAGAAAGAAACAAATGACGGTGATCATCAGCGACAAGATCAAAGTGCGTTTGAAGAGCGTCACATAGACCTGACGGTTCTCAGGCACCATTTCGACAGAGCCATCATCAGCCCGTTTGCGATCCAAAGCAGCGAGGTAGAAATTCACTGTCACAGCACTTGAGGCCGTGCGCATCGCTTGCCAAAGGCTTGGGTCAGCCCAGTCCTCATCAAGATCAATGATCGCTTCTTTAAATGGCGGTTTGAGCTTTTTAGCCTTGCGCGCCGCTTTGGTAAACATGGAGCGCGAACCGGAGAGTTCATAGTTGATCCGTGTGCCTGCTTGGCCCGGCGCTTTCAACTCGCGCAACACAACAAGGTCAGCGGCAAGGGCAGCGTAGGCTGTTTCATCAGGGTCTGCACCTTGGGGGTTCTCGTCGAACCACTCCGAAAGGTTAGTCATGATTGGCGTACTGACGCCTGTGCCGAAGTCTTTGGAAATTGTGAAGCCGGTGTTGTTCACCGATCTATAGAGCATCTGCCCAATCGGAAAGATGAAACTGACGATGATGAACGCCAACAGCGGCAACACCAAAAGGAATGCGCGTCTTTTAGCTCTGGATTGAGCATGCGCCAGCGCTTCTTTGAGCGGCTTACCGTCTACGGTTGTCAGCATGCTAGGTCCCATCGTGTCGTAAAATTCTTTTGCTCAGCGTTTATTTCGCCGAAGGAATAGCCCCGCCCGTCCACTGCCGGAGGGCGGGGCCAAAATTCGCTTACTTCGCCAACCAAGCGTTGAAACGCTCGTTCAGCTCTGCATCTTTGTCGACCCAGAACTCGAAGTTGTTGACAAGAGCGTTGCCAAGGTTTTCAGCAGCTGTTGGCATGTGCGTTGCCATGTCTGTCTTGCCATCGGAGTACTTACCAACCAAAGCGCCGGAAGACTTACGCGCTGGACCATAAGAAATCCAAGACGCTTGATCCGCCAAACGCTGTGTGTCTGTGGAGAACGCGATGAACTTCAAAGCTTCTTCTTTGTTTGGCGCACCCTTTGGGATGACAAACAAATCGAAGTCTAGGATTTGACCGTCCCAAACAACTTCCAGAGGCTGGTTCTCAGCAACAGCTGCGTTGAAGATACGGCCGTTATAAGCTGTGGACATTGCCACTTCGCCATCTGCCAACAACTGTGGAGGCTGAGCGCCTGCTTCCCACCAAACGATGTCAGCTTTGATTTCGTCAAGCTTTGCGAATGCGCGATCAACGCCTTCGTCCGTGTCGAGAACTTCGTAAACTTCACCCGCAGGAACGCCGTCCGCCATCAAAGCCATCTCAAGCGTTGCTTTCGCAGACTTACGCAAACCGCGCTTGCCCGGGAAATCAGCTGTGTTGAAGAAGTCATCAATGCTGTCAGGTGCTGTTGCGTTGTTGTCTTTGTTATACGCAAAAACAGTGGACCAAACGATGTTCGCAACGGCGCAATCCTGAAGCGCACCGTCGATAAAATCGTCAGCTGCAGATGTGCCGTCAGGTGCCGCTGGAAGCATGGAGTGATCGATCTCTTCCAGAAGACCTTCGTCGCACAAACGTACCGCGTCGGAAAATTCAACGTCAGCGACGTCAACTGTGACGTTGCCCGCTTCAACCTGTGCTTTGATCGGTGTCGCTGGGTTGTCGGAATCAACAGAGTTGATCGCGATGCCTGTCTCGGATGTGAACGGCTTGTGATATGCTTCGACCTGGCTCTTTGTATAAGCGCCACCCCAAGACATTACTGTGACTTCCTGAGCGGACGCCGCGAAGGATACGCTTGTCAGGGCTGTCGCCAAGAGTGCTGTTTTAAGTTTCATTATAGTCTCCATAGTTACCTATTCATTTATTCAAGGTTTGCGTCATAGGTATTACACAAACCCTTTGAAAACCGCGAGGCGCGAAGCGCTCCGCGGCACATCGAAAATTTATGCGTCCAAGGCGCGGCAGTCCTCTGCCATCCAGCCAATTTCCACTTCGCTACCCGGCTCAAGACGCACTTGATCCGGCGCGTTGCGCGATTTGATGATGAAGTCATCTTTGCCAGCAACCCGCAAACGTGTGCGGAAAATATCGCCCATGTAGATGAACTCAAGCACCTCGGCTTTGAGCGTATGCGCTTCGGCACTCAGACGATCTTTGTTGAATTCAACGCGCTCTGGACGGATGGACACGCGCGTGCGCTCGCCTGTTTTGGTCACATTAACTGGTTTGCAATCAATCAGACCACCGCCATCAAGCTGCACCAGCGCGATGCCGTTCTTGATCTCTTTGACAGTGCCCTCAAGCGTATTGTTTTCTCCAATGAACTGCGCCACGAAACTGTTTTGCGGGCTCTCATATAGCTCATCCGGTGGCGCTAGCTGCTGAATACGGCCATCCTCAAACACAGCAACGCGGTCGGACATTGTCAGCGCTTCAGTCTGATCGTGCGTGACGTAAACCACGGTGATCCCTAGATCATCCGCGATGCGCTTGATCTCGAACTGCATGGTTTCGCGTAACTGCTTGTCGAGCGCACCAAGCGGTTCGTCCATCAAAACCAACTCGGCCTCAAACACCAGCGCGCGCGCAAGGGCGATTCGCTGTTGCTGGCCACCGGACAATTGCGCGGGACGGCGCCCGCCGAACTCACCCATTTGAACTAATTCAAGCACGTGCTTCACCTTCGCTTCGCGCTCTGTTTTCGGCATCTTGCGCACTTCAAGCGGGAAGCTTAGATTTTCGGCAACCGTCATATGCGGAAACAGCGCGTAATTTTGGAAAACCATACCAATGCCGCGCTTATGTGGTGGGATATTGTTGATCGGCTGTCCATCAAGACGAATGTCGCCATGCGTTGCCGTCTCAAAACCCGCGAGCATCATCAGGCAGGTCGTTTTGCCAGAGCCCGATGGCCCGAGCATCGTAAGAAACTCGCCCTTAGGCAGTGATAGATTTAGATCTTTAACTACGAGGTTTTCCCCATCGTAACTTTTCTGTACGCGATCAAATTCAACGAACGCGTCCTTCGTATGACTATCGGCCAAAAGTGGCTCCCCATGTCTCTCCAGCAGGTTTTCCCTGCCTTTTGCATAGGGAACTAAAACGCGACTCGCAGCGCAACGCAACCAATTTGCTGACTTGGTGTTCGATTTCACTGAAACGAGACCAATTCGACTGAAATTCCGGCAAAACCGAAGTGTATCGCCTTTGAATTCCACCGAATCATGATCTTATCTTATGGCGCGCGATATCGGTTCTGGTGATTGCATCTGCAACGATCTGTCCCCAAAGCGCATAAGTGCGCGCGCTTGGATGAAACCCGTCAGACGCCATCACATCGGGGGTGAAGGGTAGATCGATCGTAACCAAATGCGTGTCTGCATCGTTTGCAATATCTTCCTGCAAAGCGTCGTTCATGCGGGCAGCCTGCGCCCCTAGAATCCACTGCAACAGCGATGGAAGCACTGGGAAATGTTGCAGCTAGGGCAATGCAGTTACAAAGATCTTGCGTACCTTGAAGCGCGCGCGCAGTTGGTTGCATAACTGTGATTGGCGCGCGCGCCAACGCGACACAGACAAAAGCTGCGCCACGTCATTCACACCGAGCGCAAGGACCGCGACATCATATGCAGTTCCAGGCTCAGAGCCGAGGCAGGTTTGGTTGTCGCACCGGTCTTCGCAACGAGCTTCCAGCCTACACGATGCGTCTTTTCCAAGGCTGCCACTAAATGACCGCTCAGCGCATCCCTTTGATCCGCAACACCGACACCCACGCCGGAGGAATCACCAACGATCAAAACGCGCAAATCTGACCCTTTGCCGCTGCATCCCTCGCGCGGGCCGGCAGCCTCTGGCAGGATCAATGCTTTGCGTTTGATACGTAGAACTTGAAACACCAAAGGGGCTAAAGGCAGGCGCGCCAACACGTCTAAAGGTGGTAAAAACCCCATCTACTCGCGCTTTTTGCGTGCACGAATGAGTAGGCCAATCCGCAGGCTTGTTCCTGTCTCTATACGTGTGCGCGTACGCAGGACTGGCGTATTCTCAGATGCATTTGCGCGCCCTTCACGCAGCACGATGTAAAGACCACTGCCAACGATGATTACAGCCCCCAAAATTGTCGCACGCTAAATCGTTTCATTGAACAACAACGCACCAAACAAGGTGGCCCAAATGATTTGCGAATATTGCATCGGCGCGACAATCACCGCCTCGCCCGCTTTGTAGGCGGCAATCACAAGAGCAGACCCAAGGAGCGCCATCAAGGCGATGCCGCCCATATGCTCAATCGGCATAGGTTTATAGACGAATCCAAAGAGCGCACCCATGACGACAAAGTTAGACATCATCGGAAAGATAAGCAGCACAACGCTGCGTTCATCCTTGCCAATCTTGCGCACAATAATGGACGCAAACGCACTCCCGAACGCAGCGACCAAGGCCGCCGCATGGCCAAGCGTCAGATCTTGCGCCCCAGGTTTCAACACGACCAGAACTCCGCCAAGCCCCACGAGAATTGCAACCCAACGGCGTATTCTAACCGTCTCCCCAAGGATCGGAATAGCGAGGATTGTGATCAACAAAGGCGTCGCAAATAGGATCGCATAGACCTGCGCAAGCGGCAGCGTCGAGAAAACGTAAAAGGCGGACACACCCGTAAGTGTCGTTGCGAGTGTGCGAAAGGCGGTCCAATAGGGATGACGCGGGCGCAAGTTCCCTGAACTTGCATCGCGGATCAGCATCAATGTGACCCAAGGAAAGCCGAAAAGGACAGAGAAGAAGATGATCTGGATCGGTGAATAATTAGCCCCAAGGATTTTCACGATCACATCATGCGTGGCGAAGATCGCGAACGCGAGCAGCGCAAGCAATGCGCCTGTTGTGTTGCTGCCCATGTTTCGGCCTCGTTCGCTAAATCGGAATTACCGCAAACATCACGAGATTGGGATGCTAAGGCAA
>Ga0206127_1000462_pt1 | contig 49882 bp, 52 predicted proteins | sample Helgoland_Spring_6_FD_148646 | JGI IMG/M metagenome (GOLD analysis project Ga0206127, IMG submission 148646) | Pelagic subsurface seawater microbial communities from Kabeltonne, Helgoland, North Sea - Helgoland_Spring_Bloom_20160419_1 | ecosystem: Environmental > Aquatic > Marine > Epipelagic ...
TGAAACTGGATAATTATTACAGCCCAGGGCAGCTAGAGTCTAAAATGAAGCAATTTGTTCAGTATTACAACTATGAAAGATACCATGAGTCCATCAATAACCTTACTCCTTCTGAGGTCTATTATGGCACGGGAGAAAGAAAACTTAGGCGTAGGAAAAGAATCAAACAACAAACTTTAATTGAACGAAAAAACAGAATCAAAATATTTATTTAAATTAGTATCAACACTCGCTTAATTTATATCTGAAAAAGTCCACTTTTATTTGACGACATACAGGGCAGATTTTTTTTGGGGCTTGAATTTAACATAGTTGCTTTTATCTGTTTATTGCTATTGGTAATTTATTTATTGCCGAAATTTAATAGTGTAAATCAGTTACCATTTAAAACAAGTAAATTCTTCCTACTCGGTATAATAGCATTGATTATTTGTTTATTTCCACACTGGATTTTAGGCTTAATTCCAAAATATGCTGTGTGGGAATCTCGGCATCAATTATTAATGCCTTTCGGAATGTCAATTATTTTCGGATCATTTTATTGTTTTTTCAGTATCCAAAATAAAAGAAGATATTTAGTTTTAATCATCACACTATCAATTGCAACCAACACAACTAATTATCTAGAGCTTTTTAGAGATTGGAATAAACAGAAAAGTGTAGTTATAGCGTTAGAGAATAGCAATTTAAATTTAGTTAATAAAACTGTCTATATCGAAGATAATACTTTTAATGCTTGGGGTAGAATATTTAGAAGCGACGAGTGGGAAGGGTTGTTTAGATATTCTCACAATGGGCCAAAATATTCTTCCTCTACCATTATATTTTCTGGTGCTATTAATGGGGTCAGTAAGAATGACTGTATTGACATGGAGTGTATTTTTATTTCTTTTGATTATGAAAAAAACAACAAGATATTAGATCATGATATTGAGAGGTCACCTTTTGGTGATGTTTTGGGAATAGTTGTAAGAAGTGCTGAAAAAATTAAAATATTTTTTTTCCCACATGTAATATTAAAAGTACGCTTAGAGGAATAAATTTGGATGTTTAAGTTAATATTATCTTCTAAATTGGCTGTCTCATATAGATAGCCATTCAGTTAAAACAGTTAGCTAATCTGAAAAAATAGGGGTATTTAGAGTGATTTATGGATCCTTTACATAAGATGTGCTAAAGCCCTCAATTCAAAAATAATGGGTAAGTGAGACTTTTGATTGAATCGTAGATGAAGTATAATGATTGTTCAAAATCATACGAAGCCATCGACGAGAAAGCCCAATGTAGATTGAATAAATGCATGAGCAAAACAATCCAAGTCCAAATTAAAGAAGTATTTTTTGTAACCGAATCCAATTCGGAATTAAAGTGGGAGTGCCACTTAACCTGCAAAAAATTTAAACAGTTTTGCTACCCTCTAAGACTTGTTTAATCAGGTCAGCAAGAAAATCTTTAACTAGGACAAAGCCAACACCGACTACAAATCCAAAAAACATAAATCCAAAGACGATCCTTGTGCGATTAGGGCTGCTTCTTTTATTGGGGATGGCCACAGGATCGATAATGGTGAAGATAGGAGTATCTCTGCTTACTTGAATCCGGGCTTGCTCCACTTGCTTGGCTAACTCTTGATTAACTGCATTGGCGATAGATAATTCATCTTCCAACCGTCTAAACTTATTTTGAAAAATTCCAGAGCTTATATTTTGATGTTGGTCCCGAAATGTAGCCAATTCATCTTGCAAGCCTTCATAGACCGCTTTTTTCTGAGCATAAAGGCTTTCTGTGAAAGTCAGTAATTCTTGGGCATTTTTGATTTTAAAATTAATCACTTCTTTTTGTAAGAGGAGCTGGGCATTTAGAGCGATGATGGCGGATACTTCTGGATTATCTGAAACCACCGTGAGCGTGATAAAGCCTTCTTTTTTATCAACGTTCAAGGCAATTAATTCTTTGACACTTTTATAGATGCTTTCCTCTTTTAGCGTAAGTTTCTTTATACCAACCGACACGCTGGAAACAGCAAGTTCATCTTTCTTACCAAAAAAACTCTTCTTGATCAGGCCAGGTAAACCTATGGTATACTTTTTGAATGTACCTAAAATATCAGGAGTATCCGTGGAGTCATTCAGATAATCTTGAAGTTCAACTAGGTCTCCACCTTGGGGTACTTTTACCATTAAAAGGGACTCAATGAAAGAATTACTTTGGACTAGCATTGGATACAACGTGGGTGGAATTCCAGAATTATCACTGCTCATACCCCCTAGGTTAATGCCTGCAAGCGAAGCCAGGCTACCCAGACTGCCTCCTATTGAACCTCTACTTTCTCCTTTTGGTATAAAGGAGGAGGTAGCTGTATAGAGATTATTTTTATTCAAGGCAATAATAACTCCAAGTATCATAAATACTACAAATATTTTAATCGTGGTTTTCCGACCTTTCCAAATTTTTTGAAGTAGTGGTATTAAGTCAATTTCATCCGATTCGGGTACTTGATGCGGTTGTTCCATAGAGTTTAATTAAAATTTGTAAGGGCCTAGTTGATAGGATTAGCTCACTACTATTTTAAAGTTATAGCGCAAAACTATTTAAAAACTGATAAAAACAGGAATCGCAAGAAGATTTAGTAGGATAATGTAATTGTACCCCGAGTTATAATCAAATAGGGACAGCTGCTCAAGGGTTCCTGTGCATCATGAAAGAACATTTCATCTCTTGCTGCTATTAACCGTTGAGTAATTAAGGAGGTCTAAATTCTTTTAAAATGATTATTTTTGAAGGGGTCTTATTTCGAAAAGCAATTATTTTTCTGTAGTTGTTGGATATAAAAAATTAGTCAGGTACTTTTGTTACTTAAATTTAATAAAATTAATTGTTAGAAACAATAATTACTTCTAAGACTAGGTTAAGGTTACTGATCAAATTTTTTGTTGTGGCGACCAATAAGGGGTATTTGAACGGGCTTGCCCAAGAATTCGGAGAATCCACCAATGCCATTCGCAAAGAGCTCAATCACCTGGCTGCTGCCGGCTACCTCACAAAAAGAAAAGAAACCAACAAAATCCAATATCTGGCCAATACGATGCACCCCCTCTTTTCATCCTTACAAAAAATAGTGCACCAGCATTTGGGATTGGAATTGATCGCCGAACAAGTCATTGATCGCATGGGTGATGTTCAAACCATTTTGCTTGTGGGGGACTATGCCAAAGGCAAGGACACGGGGACCATTGAAATCGTGATCTGCGGCCATCAACTCAATCATGATTATTTAGTTGGATTGACCAAAAAAATTGAGGCTCAAATAAATCGCCGTCTCCAGATAAAGGTGTCTGAGGATATACCCGAAGGGGGAATTGTATTGTATACTCTTGAATCAGCTAATTGAACGGATGTTTTGGCGAGTACTCTATACGAATCCTCGGGCTGAAATGAAAGTCACGCAGCGGCTTGAAAAAATAGGCGTGGAGGCCTATTGTCCGGCAAGAATGGAGATGCGGCAACGCAGCGATCGGAAGAAAAAGATTTGTGTGCCGCTGCTGCCCTCAATGGTCTTGGTCAATATTGAAGAGCGAGAAAAAAACAAAGTATTTGACGTGCAAGGTGTGGTGCGTTACCTGTATTGGCTTGGGCAGCCGGCCAAAGTGAGTGTGGATGAAGTGTTGACCTTAAAAGAGGTGACCGCCGGTAAAAACTTGGTCGCCCACGAAGTGATCAAAAAAGGGGTAGGAGCTGAAGTGGAGCTACTGGGCACCCATCGAGGGGTGATTGCCAAAACATCTGGTAATCACTATTGGGTGGAATTAAAAGGGCTGAATTACTCCATTAAATTAACTGCGGCCGAGTCGCTGGATGTTGATTTATTGATATATGGTTCCGCTCAATATGGAGGGACGAAGGCGAAGCCGTGGATGAGCAATAATTATTTTGAACAAAACTTATTCAAGGGATGTGCAAATTGCTCAAAGATTTTACCAAATTACATGTTTAAATAGTCATTAGACTTTATAAAACAGAGCAGATGATCAATAAATATTATTTAAAATATTTCCAATCAATTAACGAAGGGCTAGTTAATTCAATTTATCGCCTCAGTAAGGTAAAGACTGAACCTGATATTTTTTTTCTGACAATAAAGGAGGCTTTAAATACTTTAAGGGTTAACAAAAATAAGATTTATTTTTTTGGTAACGGAGCGAGTGCAGCATTTGCAAATCATATGGCCTTAGATTTCTCCAAAAACGGAAAAATATTATCTCGTTCATTAAGTGATAGTGCGATGCTAACAGCATTATCTAATGATTATTCTTACGAAAAGGCGATGTTAGAATACTTAAAAATTGAGGGGGTCACGAATAATGATCTTGTAATTACAATAAGCTCAAGTGGTAACAGTCCGAATATAATTACTGTATTAAATTTTTGTAAAAAAAATAACATCAAGTCTCTTGCTCTTTCTGGCTTAAAAAGGGATAATAATTCAATATCACTTGCAGACTATTCAATTTACGTTCCAATGAAAACGTACGGAATGGTCGAATGTATCCATCAGATATTTTTACATCTCATCTTGGATGAATCTATGGGTATAACTGAATGGGAGAGATCCGATTTTCAAAATATGAGCTCAACTGCGTTTAAATTATAAAATGAATTTAGAGATAATTCAGTTTCCAAAAGTTATAGATTCAAGAGGGAATCTTACTTTTTTACAAAACCCTCATCAGATACCTTTTGAAATCAAAAGAGTCTTTTGGACCTATGATGTTCCAGGGGGAGAAAAGCGCGGAGGACATGCCTATAAAACTCAACAAGAAGTTATTATCGCTTTGAGTGGTAGTTTTGATGTAATCATAAGTGAGAAAGATGGGAGCAAAAAAAAAATCAGTATGAATAGATCTTATTCGGGCTTATATATACCAGCTAAAGTGTGGCGACATATGGAAAATTTTTCTACCAATTCACTTGCACTCCATATATCTGATTCGGTTTATAACGAAGACGATTATGTGCGTGATAAAAATAGTTTATATACAGAATGAAAGATTTTAAATCGACAGTATATGATTGTAATATATTGCAGTTACCAAAAATCCTCACTGAAAGGGGAAATATTACCGCAATAAACAATCTGGTGGAAATACCTTTTGAAACCAAACGCATATATTACTTATATGACATACCTGGGGGAGAATCCCGTGGTGGTCATGCACATAAGGATTTGCAACAACTTATTGTGGCCGCAAGTGGCAGTTTTGATTTGATTGTAGACGATGGGAAAGTGAAAAGAAAATTCAGCCTTTCTAGGCCCAATGTTGGAGTATACATGCCTGCAGGCCTGTGGCGGGAGTTAGATGATTTTTCTTCAGGATCTATTTGTTTGGTGCTTGCATCTCATGTCTTTGATGAAAGAGATTATATCAGAGATTATGAATCTTTTTTAAAACGGAAAAAATTATCGATTGCGTGAAAATTGTTAATTTGCCATTAATTTGTAATAACTTTTAAGTCAATGTCATATTGAAAAATTAGATTAATAAATTAGATTAATAAAGAGGATGTAGAAAGTTCTTTACTTTTATTCCGCTTTTTATATTTTCCAAAATTTTGGTGTAATATAAATGAATTTTAATTTCATACTAAGAATGCCTCTAGATAAAATATTTACTTTGTTTTGGCATGTTTTACTAGTGTGAAACTAGTTGAGTCTAAAGTAATAGCTATACTTTTCATGTCAATCATCTACTCATTTTTTTCATTAAAAAACTTTTATTTAGGCAAAAAAGTCAACAAGCTCCCAAAAAAAGCAGTAATACTTAAATTATTAACCTACTTAGTTTTATTAACATGTCACTTATTTATATTTGCTGAAAATTAAATTATTATGGAAAAAGAAATTATTGACATTATCGCAAATGCTTTAGATTTAAAATTTTCTGAAATATCAATTGACAGCACTGCTAATGAAATTGTGGAATGGGATAGTTTGGGTCATTTGTCGTTATTACAGCAACTTGATATCAAATATGATGACATAACTGAAAGAGCACCTGAATTAGCGAGTGCATCAACTGTTCGGGAAATAGTTGAAGCCGTTAAAACACATCAGTAAAAGAAAAGATGAGAATAGAGAAGACGTCTTTCGCTCTAGGAGAAAATAAAATTTTCCTGAAGGATAAGTTTGAACAAATTGAAAGACTTACGGCAAAGACGGGCATACCGGCAGTATATGAAACCAATGGAAACGCTGTCGATCTTGCTTTAAATGCTTGCGAAAAAGTGCTTCAAGGTTACGATCGAACTGAAATAGAGCTGTTGATCTTGGTCACCCAAAGTCCGGTCGATCTATTACCAGCAAACTCTATTACTTTATCTGCCAAATTGGGATTAAATGGTGGAGTCTTTACATTCGATTTTAATCAGGGATGCTCAGGTTTCGTTCAATCTTTTGTGGTCATGGAAAAGCTTATTTCTAAATATAAAAAGGCTTTATTGGTTACATCAGATTGTTACAGACAAAAATTAGCTCCTGATGACAGGTCTACCAATGCTGTCTTCAGTGACGGAGCTTGCGCTATGATTCTTGAGAATGATGATGACAACTGTGCTATTCTCTACGATAATACCATCACAGAGGGGAAATTCAGAGATCTACTATATCAATCATGCGGTAACGAAAATAATGGAAAACTGCATATGTCAGGAGCTGAAATATGGCTTTTTACGAGAAAGGTTGTAGTCCCACAGATTCAAAAGGCAATTGAATTTTGTGAACAAAAGGACATTTCTATAGGAGGGATCTACATACACCAAGCAAGTAAAGTTGTCGTGGAGGGGATCAAAGGAGCGCTTGGGAAGTATGCACCTAAAGTCTTTGAGAATTATATGCATTATGGGAATACTGTTTCTTCTACAATCCCAATTCTTATTAATGAAAACCCAGTTCACGAGTTAGAGGGGTCAGCTATTTTTGCAGGATTCGGCGTTGGACTGACTTCAACAGTTGTGGTTTATAAATAAAAAAATGAAGGATTTATACATTGTTTTTGGCTCAGAAACTAAATTATTAAAAGAACTTTTTGAAAGAGAAGGCGTCTTTTTTATCAGAATTTATAATAATCGAGTTCCTAGTCCGTTGGAAAACGCTATCGATGTAAATAGTGTAGATGCTTTTAAAGTGGAGTTTGAAAAATATTTCGAGAGTAAAAAACCGAAGAGGATTATTTTCATTGGAGCGGCTTTTATTGTCCAGAATAAGCTTTTAATTCAAGAAGACAATAATGACCTAACAAAAATGATTGAAACAAATGTTTTGTCCTACATGAGTTATGCCAGATATTTGATTCCTTTTATGCTAAAAATTGGAGCGGGCCAATTTATATTCCTTAGCTCTTTTCGCGCAGTTACGACTGCTCGTGGAATAAGTGTGTATTCAGCTTCTAAGGCATTTTGCGAAAAATTTTTCGAAACAATTGGAATTGAATACGGCTCATTGGGAGTTTTTTCAACTTCAATTCGGTTAGGCTGTATGGATGGTCGAATGATTGATATTATTGAAGATGAGAAGATGAAGATTCTATTAGGAAATGTGGGTACCCGAAAGTTAGGAACTTCCAAAGATGTATTGAAAACAATTGATTTCATATTAAGTAATAATTATGTAAGTGGGGGTGTTATAGACTTAACATCAGGTATAAGTTTTTGATAATGATTGATCAGATTTTCAAGACAATACCAATCAAAGGCAAGTATTGTCATTTATATCCTGTTGAGGTTGAAGATGCCAAATTGATTTTCGATTTAAGAACAGAACGTGGAGAACATTTAAAAAAAATAGGGGCTACAGTTGAGGACCAAAAAATGTATCTTCAAAAATATTTAGTTAAATATGAAGCGCAAGAAGAAATTTATTTCAAGATGTGGGATTGGAAAGTGAAGAAATTTGTTGGAGTGACAAGATTTACAGAACTCGATAACAGAAATAAGTTTGGTTTTGAAAGTGGCGTGATGCGAACGGATAGTGCACCAAATATTTATATTGACGCTATGTTCATTATTATGAAAATTGGATTTGACTTTCTGAATAAAAAATACTCTGGCCCTTGGTTGGTGGATAGCAAAAATGAAAGAATGATCAAATTCCATTTAGCCATAGGGATAGCTAAATTACTTGAAAAAAATAATGATTATCACGTTTTTCATGCGTCTCGAGATGACTATTATAAAAAAGTAGCTAAATTTGAAAAATTGGGGTTCGGTAAAATAACAAATTTAAAATCAGGATGACATGAATAAGTATTCGGAAGAATTGTTTTCACAAGGCTTTGTGTATGTGCCAAATTTTTTTTCCATAGATGAAATTAAGGAGATTGATTTATCAATTGATACTGTCTACAAAAACCCAACTCTTTTCAAAATTTCAAGCAAGACAGATGACGGCGAATTCTTTATGGATTACAACAATTGGAGAAGAAATAGTAGTATCGAAAAGATTTGTAGGACTACAAAAATTGTTGACTTTATTAGTTCCTTGACAAATTCATCTAAATGTTGGTTAATGCATGAAGATGTAATTATAAAAAAAGGCTACGCACCTCCCACACCAATACATCATGATCGTCCTTATTTTGTTGTGAAGGGAGATCTCAATTTAACTATGTGGACTTCTGTTAATGATATTAAAAAGGAGTCTAGCTTAATTCTGTACAAAGGAAGTCACAAAATTGACCATTTGTTCTTGCCAAAAAGTTTCTCAAAAAATAAAAATTCGGAGTTCGAAGATTTAGAAGGGTCATCATACTTCAGCATTGATGATTATGAATTTAATAAAGAAGATGAAATAAGTTATGATTTTAAAGCGGGAGACGCAATTTTTTTCTTTAATCGAACCGTACATCGTGCTCCAAAACAGGTTTCAGATACAACGAGAAAATCAATTGCAATAAGATACTTATTGGATGGAGCAAAGTTAACGGAGAAATATTATAATGATGTACCCCCATACAAGAGAATGGGCGTAGATGTAAAAGAAGATGCACCTATTCCGGAAAAATATTTTCCATTGTTGAAGGGTTAATATGTGGGCCTACGGTATAAATAAAGAAAGCGCGGTATTAGCAATGAAGGTTCCAATACAAGAACGAGTTCCTTCAGATCATGTTATTAAGTTAGATGTGCCGATTCCAGAAATTTCGGAAGAGGAGGTCTTGGTAAAAGTTAAATGCAGTGCTTTAAATTACAACTCTATTTGGAGTTCACTTTGTCATCCTATTTCTCCTTTTCAACTGATTAGTGGACATGTCGCTAGAAATAAACATGAGAATTCACATCTCCAGGATTACGCGATATTTGGTAGTGATGCTGCAGGGACCATTGAAAGAGTGGGAGCCAATGTAAAAAATTGGAAAGCTGGAGATGATGTCATAATCCATTGTAATGCGGTTGACACAGGAGATCCCATTATTCAAAGTGATGGCATGTTATCAGAGAGCCAATCTATTTGGGGCTATGAAACTAATTTTGGATCATTTGCTGAATTTACGAAGGTTAAATCTTCTCAATTGATAAAGAAACCAGCCGACATTAGCTGGCAGGATGCTGCCTCATTTTGTTTGACATTGTCTACTGCTTACAGAATGCTAATTTCAAAGAATGGGGCCATGATTAGGCCCGGAGAAACTTGTCTTATTTGGGGAGCTGCAGGAGGCTTGGGACTGTTTGCAATTCAATTAGCCAAATTGGCGGGAGCAAAGGTTATTGCAGTTGTGTCGAGTGATGAAAAGATATCTCTTTGCGAGAGTTATGGAGCTGATTTTGTTATTAATAGGAAGGAAGGATTTCCTAGTGCTTTTATCGACGAGGATGGTAATCCTGACTATTTGGCATGGAGAAAAGTAAGTCTCAAATTGAAATCTATTGGTGCTCCTGCAATAGACGTCGTTTTTGAGCACATTGGAAAAGAAACTTTAGGTTTATCAACTTATCTTTTAAAACGTGGAGGAAGAGTCGTCACCTGTGCGGCCACCAGCGGATTTTTGGCTACAATTGATTTACGATTTTTGTGGATGCAACTAAAGTCTATCATCGGTTCTCATTTTGCGAATTATGATGAGGCTAATGCGGCTGCAAAACTTATATTTGAAAGAAAAGTTATTCCTACACTACATAGTCAAAATAAGATATTTTTATTACCTAAAATGATGGATGAGATGTATAAAGGTAAGACATATGGTAAAATTGTTTTTAATCACTGATTAAATTAAGGCTGAAAAAATTGTCTGGTCATGACTTTTTATGATTATGCTCTTAGATAGCATTTTTTACAACACCAAGAATAATGTTCCTTATTAAGAATATTAATATGAGTAGAGTCTGATGATAATAGTAACAATACTAGTATTATTAATTAAATGATGGAAATTCCCCTTCTTAATTTTGTACCTATGCATTCAGAAATTAAATCTGATATGCAGCAAGCTTTTAATCGTGTTTATGAAAGTAATAGGTTCGTTTTAGGTGAAGAAGTTAGGCAATTCGAAAAATCTTATGCTACATTCAATCAAGTTGAACATTGTGTTGGTTTGAGTAATGGTCTTGATGCACTTCATTTATCTCTGAAAGCATTGGGCATAAAAGAAGGAGATGAGGTTCTTTTGCCTTCAAATACTTACATTGCCACTGCTTTGGCTGTTTCCCATGTTGGCGCAAAGCCAGTATTTGTTGAGCCTAATATTGATACTTATAATATAGATGTTAAGTGTATTGATGCAGCAATAACGACAAAGACTAAAGTGATAATGCCTGTTCATTTGTATGGGCAGTCGTGTGAAATGGAGAATGTTATGGAAATCGCCCACGAAAACAACTTATTTGTTATTGAAGACAATGCTCAGGCACAGGGAGCATCGTTCAATAATAAGTTAACAGGTTCATGGGGTCATGTGAATGCGACTAGTTATTATCCAGGTAAAAACTTGGGCGCAATTGGAGATGCTGGAGCCGTTACTACGCAATCAGAAGAGTTGGCGACAAAGATCAAGACTTTACGTAATTACGGGTCGAATAAAAAATATTATAATGAAATTTTAGGCTATAATATGCGCCTAGATGAGCTGCAAGCCGCTTTCCTTAGTGTAAAACTTGGAAAGATTCATGAATGGACTAGACAAAGAATAGAAATTGCCTCTTGGTATGACGAAGATTTAAAAGGGGTCTCTGATTTAATCCTACCCAAAACAGCAGAAAAGGCTACTCATGTTTATCATTTATTTGTAGTGCGGACCTCAAAGCGGAATGAATTACAAAAGTATTTGAATGAAAAAGGGATAGGAACTTTAATTCACTATCCAATTGTTCCTCACATGCAAGAAGCATTGAAATTCTTGGATCATAAAAAGAACGATTTTCCAATTGCAGAGAGAATTGCCGAAACTTGTTTGAGTTTGCCTTTATGGCCAGGACTTCTTAGGGAAGAGGTTTCTTATGTTTCTAAATGCATTAAATTTTTTTTAAGAAGTTAGATTGATGGCAAGGTTTTAGCAGTTCATAGTAGGCTTAAAATTAGGTATATATTTAAAAAAGCACTCATAGGTCTAATTATATGGGTTAAATTTATTGGTGAGATGAGCAAGTACAGATTAGGTCAAGAAGATCTCAATAATTGATCCATAGCAAGAAATAATTGAGAGGTGCTTTTATCTATTATTCTTCAACTTAAATTAGCTTATTTTTTATTGAACTCTATTTAAAATAAAGTTGCTAAAAAAATGGCTACAACTAAGCTACCCAAGATTAATAATACGTATTCCGTAATATTAAAGACAATATCAATATTTGGAGGAACGCAGGTTTATGGAATTTTTATAAGTATTATTAGAATAAAGGTAATTGCGGTATTGTTAGGCCCATCGGGAGTCGGTTTAATTGGCCTTTATAATGCAGCAATTTCATTGATATCTGGCTTTACTAACTTTGGTATAGATATTAGTGGGGCTCGAAAAATAGCTTTGATTGCGAACTCTAAGAATGATGAAAATCTTCATAAAACTATTACAACTGTCAAAATAGCTTTCTGGCTGACGGGTTTGTTGGGTTTTGTTATCATGGTAATTTTTGCACCCTATATCAGTAAATCTTTATTTAACAATAATACCGCTACTATTCCAATAATGTGGTCGGGATTAGTTTTGTTTTTTAATTCGTTATTAACATCTAATTTAATGGTGTTGCAGGGCCTTCAAAAGACAAAGCAATATGCTAAAGCTAATTTAATTGGCAATACTATTGGCTTAATTATTACGTTGCCTCTCTATTATTTTTATAATATTGATGCGATTGTACCAAGTTTAATATTAACATCATTGATTTCATTCCTCATTACGACCTATTTTGTTAAGGGAATTAATATAAAAAAGCAAGCTATTTCAATTAAAGAGATAGCTTTTGAGGGGAAAGACTTGCTCAAACTAGGAGCTGTGATGTCGATTTCCGGACTTTTCTCTACGATTACTGCATATTTTCTAAAACTTTTTATAAATAACTATGGCGGCATAGAACAAATTGGATTGTACAATGCGGGCTTTACATTGCTAAATACGTATGTTGGGTTGATTTTTACTTCAATGTCTCTGGATTATTTGCCACGATTATCTGCTAAGGCGAATAATAACATTTTTTGTAAAAAATCTGTAAATAGACAGGCTGAATTATTATTAATAATAATTGGGCCTATTCTGATTTTCTTCATTTTTTTTACTGAAGAGATCATTCAACTATTCTATTCAAATTCATTTATAGAGGCAAGTAAAATGGTTTCTTGGGCAATTTTGGGAATTTATTTTAAAGTAATGAGTTGGTCTATATCCTATGTTTTTGTGGCAAAGGGAGCCTCCAAAATATTTTTTTGGAGTGAATTAGTAGCTAGTATATATACATTTACTTTTAATATTCTTGGGTACTATTTTTATGGATTGACGGGACTAGGTATATCATTTTTACTATCTTATGCAGTCTATTTTGTCCATATTTATATTTTGGCAAGGATCAATTATTTATTATTTTTGCGAATTGAGGTTATTAAAATATTCAGTGTTCAATTTGGATTGATAGTTACAGTTTTTTTGTTGAGCAACTATGTCTATCATTCAATTATTTATTATTTATTTGGGGCACTTTTTTTTATTTCAATTGGTTATTCGCTTGTTGAATTGAATAAGAGAATTAATCTTAAGAGTTCTATCTCATTTTTATTTCAGCGATCATGAAAATTTTAATTGTCGGAGAATTAGCAAGTGTTGGATTTTATCTTGCCCAAGGATTTTTGGAACTAGGAGTTGAGGTAACTCATATCGCTCATGCCCATAGCATACGTAAGGATGAGGCACAATTGCAATTTAATTTAACGAGTCAAAGTAATTATAAAGTAGTAAGAGTATTACATAGATATTTCAACCCTCTTTTTTTAGACGAATTAAACGGTTTTAACTTTGTTATTTACATTGATCTGTTGCCATTTAACTCTACTGAAGCTATAAATTTAAGAGTGCTCAGAAAGTTAAAAAGAAATAATGGACCCATTTTCTTTTGGTCATTAGGCTGTGATTCAAAGGTAAGAGAATGGCAAAGGAAGAACAATTTTACCATATGTAATTTATGTTTACTTTATGATCAAAAGTCTACTGTTTGTAAATGTGATTCGAAGGCTAAATATGAAGAATCCTTTATGAAAGAAATAACAAAGATTATCCCAGGAGCAAAAGAGTATTACAATGCGCATAGAACATCCGAAAAGATGACAGATGCTATTCAGATGCCTATGAAGAGTGTAGAGAACATTTCGGTTGGAATAGGTAATGAGATTCAATTTTTACATGGTTTGAATAGGTACGGGTTTAAGGGAACTCCAATTATTGAATATGTCTTTGACAGATTATCGAAGGAAAAAGCTAATGCTTCTTTTGTTATTACTAAAATGAAGTTGAATCTTAATGATTGGAAATCTTTACTTTCTGAGAGTGATGTTATAGTTGATCAATTATTTAATATGTCATTAGGGATGAATTCTTTGTATTCTTTGGCTCATGGGAAATTGTTAGTTGCAGGAGCAGTAGATAATAAGATATTTGAAATTCCAGATCCGCCTATGGTTTCTTCAGAAGGGAGCATAGAGGGCCTAACCAGATCTTTAGTACACGTAATCGATAATTACGATCAGTTAAAATATTTAAAAGAGGAAGCTATATTGTATATAGAACGTCATCATTCCCCTCTGGCGGTAGCGAAAAAGTTTATTAAAGTCATGTCAAATAACTCATAACCTGATAATAAGTTTTCAGACAATTTTTTTCTTAGTTTTGCTCCGTATTTGATAAGTTATTTAATCTCTTTTGGAGAATTAATTAAAGCCATATTCAACCTAGTTTGTTTGAAGACAGAATAAAGTAAGTGGAGGATTGCCTTAATGGGTCAACTAGAAACAATAACGGAAGCACAAAATAAGATAAATTGGAATTAGAAGTTATTAGAATACAATGATGTTGAATTTTGAGGTGAGCTAATTTCAGCTCTCCCAAATACATTAATAATAAAAGCAATTTTATTTTTACTAAGTTAAAAATAAATAGTAAGTAGTTAATTACTAAGGTTAAAGGAAAATAACATTAAGCTTTGTAGAGAGCAAAATTTAGGGGAAAATGTGTGGTTTAAAAAATCTGTTAAAACTATTATTCTATTGAAGCTAGACTTTTAAAGAATGTGCCGGTTTTGCATTTACAGAAAATGTCTTTTCACGAGGGATGAGTTTACAGAAAGGGGTCACAAGTATTGTAACTTTAAGAAAGAGAATTAAATGAATTTTGACAATTTTATAATAATTAAGAGTGCGAGTATTATGAGTGCACTAAACCAAATTGATCTCAATCATAAAGGACTAATTTTTGTAAAAGAATATAGTGACAAGATAATTGGAATAGCTACTGACGGAGATATTAGAAGGTATTTGTTGGCTGGGGGTAATGTGCAGGATCACATTGAAAAGTGTACCAACATAAATTTTGTAAAAGCAGACCAAAAAGCACCACGAGAATTTTTGTTGAAGCAGTTAGATCAGAATATCCGTATGATTCCCATATTAGATGAGAATGATAAATTGGTCTCTATTTTATCTAAGGATCATTTCCCTTCCAGCGAGGAGCAAAAAGTGTTTGCAAGAGCGAAATCACCTGTCAGAATCAGTTTTGGAGGTGGGGGATCAGATACATCAAATTATTTCATTAATAACAATGGAGCTGTAATTAATGCTACCATTTCTTTATTTAGCCATGCCAGTTTAAAAAAAAGAGATGATGAAAGCATACACATAAATTCTTTGGATCTCAAGGATAAAGTAACCTTTAATAATTTTCAAGATATACTATCCTATCAAGGAAAATTTTCTTTGATTCAGTCTTTGATTAAGGCGATTCATCCAGATTTTGGATTTGAATTGTACTTGCATTCTGATTTTCCCATGAACTCAGGATTGGGGGGTTCGTCTGTTGTTTTGTCTGCTATTTTAGGGTGTTTTAATCAATTCCGAAATGATAAATGGGATCAGCATGATATTGCAGAAATTGCCTATCAGGCAGAGAGATTATTTTTAGGGGTAGCAGGAGGATGGCAAGACCAATATGCCACGGTTTTCGGAGGATTAAATTTCATGGAATTTAAGCAAGATCAAAATATTATTCATCCCATTAGACTACCCAATGATGTTTTATTGGAATTGGAAGAAAGCTTGGTCTTGTGCTATACAGGTACTACTCATGATTCTGGAGATATTCATAAAGATCAAAGATTGAAATCAAGGTCCGAGGAAGTAGAAAAGAGAATTCAATCTAATGTTGAATTGACATTTGATATGAGAAACCATTTATTAAGGGGTCGATTAAATAAATTTGGGAAGAGTTTGGATATGGCATGGCAACTAAAGCGGAGCTTTAGTGACCGAATAAGTAACCCATGGCTTGATGAAATCTATGCGGGCGCTATGGAAAATGGTGCTATTGGAGGGAAACTTCTAGGAGCAGGAGGGGGAGGATATTTTTTATTTTATGCCAAGCATTTTTATAGGCATAAATTAATGGACTGGATGAAAGGAAAGAATTTAGAGTATGTTCCATTTCGGTTTGAAGAGAGCGGTTTGCAATCTTGGACTGTTCGAGAAGATAATTTTTGAGACTAAGAAAATAGAATTCAATTGAAGATACAAAATTTTACTATTGGAGGTCAAAGAACCTTTATAATCGCAGAAATCGGAAATAATCATAATGGTGATTTCGAAAGGGCTAAATTAATGATTGATAAGGCTGTTGAGATGGGAGCTGATTGTGCCAAATTTCAAATGCGTCATATAAGTGATGTCTATAGAGCGCAAAGTTTGAACAAATCTGGAGATGATTTAGGGACAGAGTACATTATTGATCTTTTAAAGAAGTTCGAACTTTCTGTTGACCAACAAAAGACGTTGTCAGAATACTGTCGGGAGCAAGGAATACTTTACATGTGTACACCATGGGATAGTAAGAGCGTTGATGTATTAGAGTCATTTTTGGTACCCGCATACAAAGTGGCCTCCGCAGATCTGACTAATCTCCCACTTTTAGATAAGCTAGCCCAAACTAAAAAGCCTTTGATATTGTCAACAGGCATGAGTAGTTCTGAGGAAATACAAATTTCTTCAAATTTTCTTAATAAGAGGAAGGTGGATTTCGTCTTTTTACATTGCAATAGTACGTACCCAGCACCATTGCGTGACATTAATTTGAATTGGCTTAATAAGCTCAAAGAAATTCATCCGTTGGTTGGCTATTCGGGTCATGAAAGAGGTATTAATGTGACTTTAGCGGCGGTTGCGATAGGAGCTAAAGTAATAGAAAGGCATTTCACCTTAGACCGAATGATGGAAGGACCTGATCATGCGGCAAGTTTGGAATTTGATGAGTTTTCGACCATGATTAAAGGAATTAGGGAGATCGAAGAGGCTTTAGGAAGCGCTAAATTAAAAGAACGAGCCCTGAGTCAAGGGGAAATGATTAATAGGGAAAATCTTGGGAAAAGCTTGGTAGCTTCAAAACCCTTATCAAAGGGGACTATATTGGGATCTGAAGACATCAAAGTTTTGAGTCCAGGACAGGGATTGTCTCCTCAAAACTATGAGGCGTTGATTGGTAAAGAGTTGCAAAGGGATATAAGCTTTGAAGATTATTTTTTCAAGTCAGATTTGATTAAAGAAAAAGAAAGAATTAAAAAGTATGCTTTCAAGCATCCCTGGGGAGTTCCTGTGAGATACCACGACTTTGATAAGTATTTAGGACTTATTGAACCCAATATGTTTGAATTTCACCTTTCTTACAGTGATTTAGATTTAAACATAGAAGACTATTTAAGAGGAACATATAACCATGGGTTTGTCGTGCATGCCCCAGAACTTTTTAAAGGGAGTCATTTAATGGATCTTGCGACGCCAGATGCTGAGTATAGGAAGGTATCGCTGATGGAAACACAGAGAGTCATAGATATCACAAGAGAGCTAAAAAAATATTTTCCAAGAGAAGTAAAGCCCCAAATTGTAGCCAATATTGGTGGTTTTAGTATGGATGCACCATTTCCTGAAACAGTAAAAAACGCGTATTATGATCAATTTTTTCAAAGTTTAGCGGAGCTTGATACTAACGGGGTCGAAATTATACCGCAGACTATGGCGCCATTTCCATGGCACTTTGGAGGCCAGCGTTATCAGAATATTTTTGTGCAAGTTGATGAAATTGTGAAATACTGTCAAGATTACGGAATAAGAATGTGTTTTGATGTTTCCCATACTATGTTAACATGCAATCATTTTAATCAAGATTTTTATACATTTGCGGAAAAAATAGCCCCTTATACCGCACATATTCATATGGGTGACGCGAGAGGTGTAAATGGAGAGGGATTGCAAGTAGGAGAGGGTGAGATTAATTTTGATAAATTGGGAGAAATTTTAAATAAGCATTGCCCAAAAGCCAGTTTTATTCCTGAAATTTGGCAAGGCCATAAGAATAATGGTGAAGGCTTTTGGATTGCGTTAGAAAAATTACAGAATTACATATAAGATGATTGAATTAATAGAGGCGGAGATTAGAAAATCCATTGACATAAAGCATCAAATATTAAACAATAAAGAAATGCTAGCTCAATTGGAGTCTCTCGTAAAAGGTTGTTTAAAGTCACTTAATAGCGGAGGAAAAGTTATTTTTTGTGGTAATGGCGGAAGCTTTGCGGATTCACAACACTTGGCAGCAGAGTTTGTCTCTAGATTAAGATTTGATAGGGCTCCCTTGGCGTCAATTGCCTTAGGCACAAATAGTTCTAACATGAGTGCGATAGCCAATGACTATGGCTATGATCAAGTGTTTACTAGAGAAATCATAGCATTAGCAGGTCAGAAAGATATATTTATTCCTATCAGCACGAGTGGAAATAGTCCTAATGTGTTAGACGCCATTGTAGCGGCGAAAGACAAAGGCATTAACACAGTTGCGTTCACAGGAGGCACTGGAGGAAAGATTAAAGACTTGTGTGAAGCGATAGTTGTACCATCGGTGGGTACTGAAAAAATACAAGAAGTCCATATTATGTTAGGGCATATTTTGTGTTATATAATTGAAGATAAAATGTTTAACAAATAATGTTTGATCACATTGGTATAATGCAGGGAAGGTTATTGCCTAAGTATCAAAATCGATATCAAGCGCATCCATTGGGATATTGGCAAAACGAGTTTGAGTTAAGCGAAAAAGTTGGGATTAACTATATTGAATTTATATTGGATTATAATGATTTCGAAAAGAATCCATTAATGTCATCCTACGGAGTGGATTTAATTTTGGAGACCATAAATAAAACTGGGGTTGGTGTTCGATCAGTTTGTGCCGATTATTTTATGGAGGCACCTCTTCACTCTGAAATTCAGAAAATTGCAAATCAGAGCATAGAGGTATTAAAAGTATTATTAATTAATTCGCATCGCTTAGAAATCACAGATATTGTAATTCCTTGTGTTGATCAGTCATCTTTAAAATCAGAATTAGCGAAACAAATATTTACGTCAAATATAAATTTAGTATTAGAATATGCAGAAAAGTATAATGTTAATTTAGCGTTAGAGACGGATTTGGGTCCGTCAAACTTTAAGAACCTTTTAGAGAGGTTTGATTCTGCTAAAATTAAGGTCAATTATGATACTGGAAATAGCGCTAGTTTGGGTTATGATATTTTAGAAGAATTTGAAGCTTACGGAGAGAAAATCTCAGATATTCATATAAAAGACCGTAAATTGAATGGGGGTTCTGTCAAATTGGGTAACGGGGATACTGATTTTGATAATTTTTTTAAGGCGGTTTCATCTCTTTGTTTTGAAGGCCCAGTGATTTTGCAGGCGTATAGAGATGATGAAGGAGTTAAAATATTTAAGGAACAATTTGAGTGGTTTAAGAATAAAATAGCAGGATGTCAACGATAGCTATTATTCCTGCGAGAAGTGGGTCGAAAGGGGTTACGAATAAAAACATAAAATTATTGGGTGGCATTCCTTTGCTCGCGCATAGTATCATTGCTGCAAAAAGTATGAAAGGTGTGGAAAGAATAATTGTTTCGACGGACTCAAGGGAGTATGCAGATGTGGCAAATTCATTTGATGCTGAAACACCCTTTTTGAGACCAGCAGAGATTTCGGGTGATAAATCAACCGATTATGAGCTGTTTATACATCTTCTTAACTGGTTCAAATTAAATGAAAATTACGAACCGGAATATATTATACATCTGAGACCTACAACGCCATTGAGAGACCCTTCAAAAATGAATGAAGCTTTTGAGTTATTTGAAAACAACAAGTCGATGGCTTCATCATTACGATCAGGCCATTTGGCTCCCGAGTCACCTTTTAAGTGGTTTCTTAAGGATGATGAGAATTATTTTAAAGGGCTTACACCAGATTTGACTCCACAAAAGGTAAATCTTCCCAGGCAGTCATTTCCACCAGTATATGTACCAGATGGTTACATTGATATACTAAAGAGTAAAGTCATTTTAAATTCAGGGACCCTTCATGGAGAAAAAATGATAGTTTATGAATCTCCATTTTGTATCGAGATCGACACAGTAAATGATTTTAATTATTTAGATTATGAAATAAAAACGAAGGATCTTCAATTTTAAAGTATTATGAAATTAAAAGATAAAAAAATATATAAGCTATGTCAGGGTTAGGGTTCTCGCATAAGCCGAAGGAGGTAAAAAAGGTAGACACTAAGTTCAGAACCATAGTTACAAAGATTCCAGTTCCTGAAAGTATCTCTATATTGAACAGGGTTTATGAAACAGAATCGCAATCTATGCACGGCCAGTTACCGATTATCTGGGATCGTGCAGAAGGGTATCAGGTATTTGATGCTTGGGGAAATAAGTGGCTTGATTTTTCAAGTACCATTTTTGTAACCAATGCCGGTCATGGAAATAAAAGAATTGTTGAGGCATTGAGAAAGGTCATTGATAAGCCGTTGTTACATACTTATACATTTACTTCCCCAGAAAGGTTTGAATACCTAAACTATTTGATTGCGAATACGCCAAAACAGTTTGAAAAAGCATTTTTATCGTCTGCGGGCACCGAAGCTACGGAGGCCACGTTTAAGTTAATGAGGTTGAATGGAATAAAGTGGGGTAAAAATAAGGGCGGTATTTTGTGTTTTGAGGGTAATTGGCATGGTAGAACTCTGGGGGCCCAAATGATGGGATGGAATGAAGCCCAAAAGGATTGGATTGGGTATTTGGATCCTAATATATATCACTTACCATTTCCCTATCCATGGAGAGCGGGAGCGATTGAGAATCCAAGAAAATATTTTAGGGATTCTATCAGGGAACTGATTGATAAAAAAAACATTAATCCTAGAACTGATTTGTGTGGTATAATGATGGAGACCTTTCAGGGCTGGGGAGCCGTTTTTTATCCTAAAGAATTTGTTCAGGAGGTTGCTTTGTTTGCAAAAGAGAATGATTTGCTATTAACGTTTGATGAGATGCAGGCAGGCTTTGGGAGAACAGGAGAGTTATTCGGCTATATGAATTACGGAGTAGAGCCCGATTTATTGGCTTGTGGAAAAGGGGCTAGTTCAAGTTTACCATTATCAATTGTTTTAGGGAGTAAAGAGATTATGGATTTGCCGGGAGTTGGTTCTATGAGTTCTACACACTCTGCAAATCCTTTGGTTTGTGCGGCAGGTCTTGCCAATATGCAGGCTTTGATCGAAGATGGATTAATAGACAATTCAAAAGACCTTGGTGTAAAATTTCACGCAGCACTTGATAAATTAAAATCGGCGTTTCCAGATTATATCTCATCTGTACAGGGCGTGGGATTATTGGCTGCTGTTATTTTTAATGATAAAGAAGGAAAAGCATTAAATACGCTATGCGATCTTATCAGCGAGAGATGTCTTCAAACCGGTTTATTAGTTGTTCATACAGGCAGGGAATCAATTAAATTGGCTCCGCCCTTAATGATAGATGAAGAAGCTATGATGGACGGTGTTACCACTTTCTCACAGGCTGTTTCGGACAGCGTTGAAGAGCTCTATGGTAGTTAATACGCGCCATACTGGAATAGTTGTTAAAGATATTGACAGAGCTGTCCGGTTTTATGAAGGAATGGGTATGGTACTGGTTAATCGAATGTTGGAAAAAGGGCCTTATATCGAAAAACTGGTAGGATTGTCTGATGTAATGCTTGAATGGGCCAAATTACGATTGCCAGATCATTCACTGCTTGAATTGCTGCAATATCATTCACATCCATATGGCATAGGAATCAATGCACTACAGGAATCGAATAGGCTGGGATGTTCCCATATTGCGTTTACTGTAGTTGATATTGAAAAAGGGATAGAATATGTTAAAGCTAATGGTGGTAACGTCAAAAAAAATTACCAGTTATCACCGGATCGAAAAGTAAAAGTGATCTACTGCTACGATCCCGAAGGAAATATTTTGGAATTAGTTCAAGAATTAAAATAAAAATATGGCGGATTATTTAAAAGTAGTGTATGATACTGCATCACACCCAAAAACAACATACCCCGGTAAACTTTGCTCTTATTTGTTTCAGACATTTGGTATGCAGGTAGGTCAGAAATTTTTGGAACCCGGATGTGGTAGGGGTGAATTTTTGGCGGAGTTTCAAAACCTGGGGCTGGAATGTTACGGGGTAGACCTATCTGAACATGCGGGTAGCCTATGTCCAACAGTTGAGATGAAAACAAAAGTTGATCTTGAAAATCATACATGGCCGTATCCCGATAATTATTTCGACGTCGTTTATAATAAGTCCGTGTTGGAACATATGCGTAACCCGGATAAGTTTCTGAAAGAAGCAAGGCGTGTGTTGAAACCAGGCGGAAAAATATTATGCCTACTGCCTGATTGGGAGGCAAATTACAAAATGTATTTTGACGATTTTACACATAGAAGCCCGTTCACTAGTGTTGGACTGAAGGACATTTATATGATCACGGATTTCAGCAATATCAAGGTGTATAAATTCCGTCAGTTGCCGATCGTATGGAAATATCCTATCATTAATGTATTTTGCTCAATGATATCTCCATTTATTCCTGTGCGTACAAAAAACAAGTTCCTGAGATGGTCTAGGGAATTAATGTTAATTGGATTCGCAGAGAAGTCAAAAGAGACAACATAACGCCTTACGAGTAATGAATTTACTTTTGGAAGAATTACAAGTGATAATAGTTGGTGGAACTAAAGGAATAGGTCTTGCAATCGCAAAAGGGTTCCTTAAAGAAGGGGCTGTGGTCCATATTATTTCTAGAAAAAAATCTAAATTGATAAGCCAAGAATTAAACCAAAATTTTCTTGGTAAAGTTTATTTCTATAATGCGGACGCCACAAATAAAGTATCATTGTCTGCAGCTTTAGAATCTATACTTGTCAATGCGAAAGGAATTATTGATGTTTTAGTTGCTAATGTAGGTAACGGTTCGGGGTCTAATGATTCTATTATCTCTGAAGAAGAATGGAACAATTCTTGGGAGGTGAATTTTAGTTCTGCATTCAACACGGTAAGTGTATTCGCTCCTGAAATAATTAATTCGAAGGGTTCTATTTTATTTATTTCCTCAATTGCGGGGATGGAATTTTTAGGAGCTCCTACATCTTATTCTGTGGCTAAGTCGGCATTAATTTCGTTATCTAAATCGTTATCTTATAAATTTGCACCGGACGTCAGAGTGAACGTAGTGGCACCAGGCAATATTTTGATTGAGAATGGTAGTTGGGATTTAAAGCAAAGAGATAATCCTAAATTTATCCAAAAGATGTTAAATGAAAAAGTTCCTTTGAAGAGATTTGGCTTCGCTGAAGAGGTTGCTAATTTAGTCTTATTTTTAAGTTCAGAAAAAGCTTCATTTATCACGGGATCATGTGTTGTGGTCGATGGTGGGCAAACCATAAGTTTTTAAAAATATGGCGAAAGATTTATTTTCTTTAAAGGATAAAAATATTGTTGTCACTGGGGCATCGGGCTTGCTGGGAAGACAGCATGTGGACGCAATCGCATTATATGGAGGAACTCCAATATTACTTGATCTTAACTCATCGATCCTAGACATACAGGTGAATGAACTCAAAGAAAAATATAAGATAGACGCTTTTGGTTATGCGGTGAATATTACAGAGGAAATAGCTATTCAGGAAAATTGTCAAATGCTCATTGAGAGTTTTGGTAAAATAGATGGATTAATTAATAATGCTGCAAATAACCCTAAGGTTGAAAATTCGCCTTCAAAAAATTTTTCACGCCTTGAAAACTTTCCGTTGGCAGTTTGGGAGCAGGATGTGGCCGTTGGCCTTACAGGTTCTTTTCTGTGCGCCAAATATTACGGACATGCCATTTCCAAGAATAAGGATGGGGGAACAATAGTGAATATATCTTCCGATTTAGGTTTGATTGCTCCAGACCAACGTTTGTATAGGGCAGAAGGCTTGCCGGAAGAACAGCAACCCGTAAAACCCGTTACATACTCAATTGTTAAATCAGGTCTTATCGGATTAACACGTTACTTGGCTACATATTGGGCAGATAAAAATGTCCGATGCAATGCCATTTGCCCGGGTGGAGTGGAAAATAACCAGAACAGTGCTTTTATCAGTGAGGTGATCAAACGAATACCGGTAAACAGGATGGCCCGACCAGATGAATATCAGGGGTTGTTAATTTTTCTTTTAAGTGACGCTTCCAGCTATCTTAATGGTTCGATAATTGCTGCTGATGGGGGAAGATCGGCATGGTAGAACGGGTTCTTATTACGACAGCACTTGAAGATACTTGGCCTGAGTATGATATACCAGTTTTGTTTTTAGGAGAATGGTGTAAATTATATTCATCAAAAGATAAGTGGTCTAAATTTGACTCGATAGTTGTTCCTTACCATTGGGACGACAGAGCCAAGTTATATGAGGACTATCAATATTTAACAAAACTTCAGGAAATTTTGTTAAAAGAGACTGTCTTAAAATTAAATGAGGTCCATTGTATTAATAAGGAAGAAAAATATTGGAAAATACTTATATCACCTTGGTTAAATTATTTTTTAGAAGTAATCTTTGATAGATGGGTTATGATTGATTATGCCCTGAAAAATTATAATATATCAGAGGTTAACACCTTAATGAAGGACGCTAATAATGCCATTCCTTTCGATTTTTCTAATTTTAACAGTAACGTACATACTGATACTTGGAATGATATCATTTATGGAGATATTTTAAGAGAGATTGGATCTGTTCCAATAAAGGAAATTATTCGTGATGAGGATATAAAAGGGTCATCAAGAATAAAAGGAAGAGTAAATTTAACTTCAAAAATAAAAGGGAGGTTAAAGACAATGGTCAATTGGATATCTTCAAGATTATCAAGTTCCGATGATTTCTTTTTATTAGCAACTTATTTGCCAATAAAATACGAAATGGCTCTACAGTGGAGTTTGGGACAAGTGCCAAAATTTTGGTTTGAACCAGAAATACAGCTGAATATTAATATTAATTCTGGATTAGGAAGGCGGTTATCCGTAGACTCATGGAAAGACAGAGGCTTTGAAAATTTTGCAAGGAAATTAGTTTTTAAATATATGCCAATTGTATATTTGGAGGGATATGGGTCTTTATTAAAAACGGTTAAAAAGGCATCTTGGCCATCAGCTCCAAAGGCTATTTTTACTTCCAATAGCATTTATGCAAATGAGGTATTTAAAGCTTGGGCGGCAGAAAAAGTTTGCAATGGGTCTCCTTTAATAATAGGTCAACATGGAGGCAATTATGGAGCATCAGTTATTAATTATTCCGAGGATCATGAGATAGAAATCGCAGATTCATTCTTGAGTTGGGGATGGGATGACCCATTAAAACCTAATATTATTCCAATGTTTAACTTAAAAATGGTAGGTAAAAAAAGTAATTGGAACCCCAAAGGTTATTTGTTTTTGGTCACCATGAGTCTTCCAAGGTATTCTTACTGCTTATTATCAGTACCTATAGCCTCTCAGTTTTTAAATTATCTGGAAGATCAATGTCGATTTATTGAGGCCTTATCTCCATCAGCGAAAGAAAAATTATTGGTTAGACTCTTTCCTAAAGATAACGGATGGGCTCAATCTGACCGCTATGTTGAAAAATTTCCATGGTTGAAAATAGACATTTCAAAGACCTCGATTTTTGATAGAATGAGAGATATACGGTTGTATGTCTCAACATACAATGCTACCACCTTTTTGGAGTCACTTTATCTCAATATACCAACCATTATGTATTGGGATTTCAGATTTTGGGAAATAAGTCAAGGAGCACAGCCCTATTATGATCAGCTTATTTCAAGTGGAATTTTGCATGATTCGCCAGAATCGGCTGCTAGAAAAGTTGAAGAAATTTGGCATGATGTTGAATTATGGTGGGAATCTCAAGAATTACAAACTGCTAGAAAGCACTTTTGTTCTAAATTTTCTAGAGAAGTTGATGAACCAATAAGGCTTTTGAAGGAATTATTTTAAATCAGTTCAAGGTTAGATTAATATAGAAAATATGGAATCCCAAATAATTAAGTTTAGAGTAGACATTTACCGAGATACAAAAAGTTATCTTCTTGTTGTAACAAGAAATATTTGTTTAATCTGATTCCAAATTTGAATAAAAAAATTAGAAACATTTAAAAGAAATTAGTCATGCGTATCATACGGTTTTCAAATTTAGGCAGTTCTGAAAAGAGGTATGGAATTTTAGAAAATCAGGACGTTTTTGAATTGGTTGGGAATCCTTTGAAATTTCCTGTTAAGGGGAAGCATATGGGGAATTTATCGGATGTAAAATTATTGAGCCCTTGCTTACCATCTAAAATTGTTTGTGTAGCTTTGAATTTTGATGGAGTTGAGGGGTTTTCTAAAAATATGTTAGAGCCATTAATCTTTGTTAAACCGCCTACCTGTTGTGCAAATCCAGATGAAGAAATAATAAATCCTTTCACTGATTTACCTTGGTGGGGAGAAGCTGAATTGGGAGTTGTAATTAAAAAGGAAACAAAAAATATGGGCATAGAATTTGCAAAAGATCATATTCTAGGATTTACAATTGGAAATGACACCACAGTGGGAAATTTAGAGTCCCGAGATCATCATTTAGCACGTTCTAAGTGTCCTGATAAATTTTGTTCTTTTGGTCCTTGGATTGATACTGATTTTGATGCATCAGATTGTCTTATAGAAGCTGTCCAGAATGGAGAAGTAATTAGACGAGCGCGATCATCTGAGCAATTCTGGCAATGGCCTAAGATAATCAGTGAAATCTCGAAATGGATGACACTTAAACCCTATGACTTGATTTTGACAGGAAATCCGCCTGATACAGTAGGTATGAGGTATTTAAATAATGGAGATGTTTACACTGCTAAAGTGGAAGGATTAGGAGAACTCACCAATAATTTTTCAATCCAAGATTAAAAAATATTAGTCTACAACTTAATTTATATTCATGAAAAAGTATTGCTGTCGGATTTGTGGCTCCGAGGAATTTATTGTGATTTATGATGGTCAAGTTAGAAGTGGAGGTATAAATTCTGACTTCATTGATGGGCACACAATTAGACAATGTTCTAAATGTAGTTTTGTTTCGATTTTCCCCATATTAGTCGATTTGGAGAATTTTTATGAAACTGAACAATATCGGAAAGAATTTTTTGAGGAAATCTCAGTGTCAGATCTTCAAAGAACTTATGACATTGAGCAAAACGATAGAATAAAACAAATAGGTATTGAAAATATTAGAGGAAGGGTCATCGGAGATTTTGGTGCCGGTCCTGGTCTTTTCTTAGATGCCGTGCAAGGGATAGCAAAGAAAACGATAGCTATAGAACCAACTAAGTTGTATCATAAATATTTTGATACAAAAGGGCATCTTTTTTATAATTATGCTCAGGAATTAAAAGCATCCGATGTCAAACTAGATTTGGCAGTATCTTTTGATACCATTGAGCATGTTGAGAATATAAAAGAGTTTGTCAAAGGGATTCATGAAACCTTAATTTCTGATGGAGTATTATATTTGTCAATGCCAAATCATAATGATATTTCAAGATTACTTTTACCAGATGAGCTAAGCTCTTTTCTTTATATGAAGGCTCATCTAAATTATTTCACTGAAACCACCGCTAAATTATTGCTAGAGCAGCAAGGGTTTTTGGTTAAGCATACTGGTTATATCCATAAATATAATTTGTCTAACCTTTTGCAGTGGGCAAAATTTGGTAAACCTGGTAAGTTTGATACTTCAACGGTTCTTGATGAGTATTTTCAAAACAATTATATAAATGAGGTTAATAGATTAGGGCTATCTAGTCATCTATTTTTAATTGCTCAAAAAAAAAATAGTTAACCTAAATTAATTATGAAAATATTAGTTACTGGAGGAGCAGGCTTTATAGGCAGTCATTTAGTAGAAAAACTCATTGACAAGGGACATGAAGTCGTCGTGGTAGATAATCTTTCATCTGGCTATTTACGAAATGTGCCTACGGGGGTTAAATTTATAAATGCAGACTTGGGAGAAGAAAACTCATATGAATTATTGCCCAAAGAGAAATTTGATGCGGTTTATCATTTGGCCTCGCATGTAGGTCAAGAGTTGTCGTTCCAAAACCCTATTTATGATATAAAATCAAATGCGGTTTCTACTGCAATTTTATTTAAATGGTGCTTGGAATGGGAGATAAAAAGGTTCATTTTTGCTAGCTCTGTAAATATTTATGGCCCAATTAATAAATTTCCCGTGGATGAGGACACGAAAGTTAATCCAATGTCACCTTACGCTGTAGGAAAGATTGCTTCTGAATATTTGTGTAGAATCCATCAAGATTTCGGTATTGATTCAACTATCTTTAGATTATTCAATATTTATGGACCGCGTCAGGATATTGATAATATTAATCAGGGTATGGCAAGTATTTACATGTCTTATGTAGCCAAAAATGAGCCGATTGTTATTAAGGGGTCCCTAGATAGATTTCGTGATTTTACCTACGTAACGGACGCCGTCGACGCATTCTATACATGTCTGGATAGGCCAAAAACGTTTAGTAAGACTTATGTACTTTGTAGTGGAGTAAAGACTACAGTAAGGCAATTAGTCGATGAAATTTTAATTGCATTTAATTATGAGCCTAAAGACTATCCAATTGTATTGTCAGAACCGACAAGGAACGATCAATTTGGGTTTTATGGGGATGCCTCTTTGCTATTTGATGATATCAAATGGGGGGCAAAAATTAAATTAGAGGATGGTTTGGCTAATATGGTGAAGTGGATTAAACAATCAAACGTAGATAAATGAAAAGATATATCGGAATACCGGCAAGAATGGGTTCTTCTAGATTCCCAGGGAAGCCCTTGAAAAAAATTTTAGGAATGTCTATGATTGAGCATGTCTATAAAAGAAGTCTTCTGGCTAAATCGGTAGATGATGTATTTGTTGCAACTTGTGATGATGAAATAAAAGCAGAAGTTGAATCTTTTGGGGGGAAAGTATACATGACAGATAAAAATATTTTAAGACCAGGGTTGCGAGTTGCTAGTGCATGCGAACAAATGAATCTTCATGATGACGATGTAGTAGTAGTTGTTCAAGGTGATGAGCCTTTAGTGCATCCTGAGATGATTGATATAGCAGTTAAGCCTCTTATTGAAGACATTAACATTCAACTACTAACCTTAATTGCTCATGCAAATGAAGTTGAATGGAATGATCCAAATGAAGTAAAGGTGACTATTGATTTAAATGAAAATATTTTAATGATGTCTCGAGCTCCGATACCATCAAATTATTGGGAAATAGTAGGTCCTAGATATAAGCAAGTCGCAATAATGCCTTTTAGGAAAAAGTTTTTAATAGATTTTCAAAAAATCCAACCAACTTCTTTGGAACTTGCAGAACAAATAGAACTTATGAGGGCCGTTGAATATGGAGTAAAAACAAGAACGGCTCTTTCAAATTTTTCTTCAGTATCTGTGGATACTGCAGATGATCTTAAAGAAGCAGAAAAAGTCATGGTTTCAGATCCAATCTACCGACTATATAAAAACAAATAAAATGCGAACGGAAAATAGTTTAAAAAAAAAACTTTCTTTAGGTGAAACAGTTTTTGGAACTTGGTCTGCTTTAGGATCACCTCCTGTTATGAATTGTATTGCAAAATCTGGAATGGATTTTATCATTACTGATATGGAACACAGTACTGTTTCACTAGAAACAGTTGAAGCCCAACTCTATTATACTGAAATAGAAGATTGCACGCTTATTGTTAGATTAGGAGAGGTGGATGAATTGGCAATTTTGCATGCTTTAGATCTTGGCGCAAAAGCAATAATGATTTCTCATGTATCAACCAAAGAAGATGCTATAAGAGTGGTCAATGCCACTAAATATATGCCTGAAGGAGATCGTGGATTGTCACCATTTACTCGGAATCATGGTTATTCGGATGATAATATAAGAGAAAAGATGGCTTATGCCAATACTCAAATATTTGTAGGTATTTTAGTTGAGGGTGAGGAAGGGATAAATAATCTTGAAGAAATTTGCCGAACACCGGGACTTGATATGGTATATTTAGGGATATATGATATATCTCAAGCTGTTGGAGAGCCGGGTGATGTGCAGCATCCCAAAGTTAAAAAAGTGCTTAAGGATTGTGTTGATAAAATAAATGGTGAAGGATTAATTGCAGGGTCTGTTGCACGTAGTCCTGAGTATATGAAACTTTTAATCGACTCGGGATTTAGATTCGTTTCTTATAAAAATGATACTTCTGTTGTTTATGATAGCTTCATGACAGCGAGGAAAATGTTTGATCAACAAATAATCGGATCCAAATAATATGGGAAAGATTAAATTAAGGGTTGGCATTGCAGGTTATGGAACAGTTGGAAAAAAAAGGAGATTTTTCATTGATTTACATCCCAATTTAGAGCTTGTAGGTTTATGTGATAAAAATTTCTCAAATAAAAATCCAGAGGATCAAAATCTATCATATTTTGATAATTATGATGATCTTCTTGATTTACAATTAGATATTTTGTTTGTATGCCTTACAAATGATATTCAACCTCAAGTTACTATTAAGGCACTAAATCTTGGAATTAATGTTTTTTGTGAAAAACCACCAGGACGAACAGTTCAAGATATTTTGGATGTAATAGAGGTTGAAAAAAACAATCCACATCTTAAATTAATGTATGGGTTTAATCATCGATACCATGAATCCGTTCAAGATGCACTAAAAATGATAAAATCTCAAAAGCTTGGAGCGGTCACTAATATTCGGGGAGTTTATGGTAAATCGAATTTAATAACTTTTAATCAACCAGATTGGAGAACTAAACGTGATATAGCGGGAGGAGGGGTGTTACTTGACCAAGGAATTCATATGTTAGATTTAATAAGGTTATTTGCTGGTGAATTTAGGGAAATAAAAAGTTATGTCAGTAATGCTCAATGGAATCATGATGTTGAAGATAATGCATTTGCAATTATGAAAAATGATCAGGACGTTATTGCAATGGTTCATTCATCCGCGACACAATGGAGACATAGATTCAATTTAGAAATAAATTTAAAAAAAGGGAGTATTATATTAGGGGGCTTTTTATCTGGAACTAAGAGTTATGGTGACGAAACTTTGACATATATTTTTGCGGATACTCAACAAGATAATGGCGATCCTAGGGAGGAGTCAATTCGATATAACCATGATCCGTCATGGGAAAGAGAAATAAAGGTATTTGTAGATTCAGTTATTAATAATGAGCCAATAAGGCATGGCTCATCTAACGATGCATTAGAAACAATGCGTATGGTTTATAATATTTATTATCAAGATCCAGCCTGGAGTTCAAAATATAATATCACGGATCCCTATAAAAATGATTAATACTTAAATATCTTCAATAGATCATTTTTATATTAAACTTAACTTACTTGAAAAACTCTATTGCTGTTTGTTCGCGTTCATTCTCTAAAAATATAATTTTGAGAGATGAGATAACTGCTCAGTTTTCTGATGTTACCTTCAATGATGAAGGACTAAATTTGAGTGGAGATTCATTGATTGAATTCCTTAAAGGTCACCAGAAAGCTATTGTTGCGCTTGAGACGATTGATTTTTCTATACTTTCCAAGTTGCCGGATTTAAAAGTAATCTCCAAGTATGGAGTTGGAATGGATATGCTTGATATGCAAGCATTGCGAAAATGTGGAATTAGGCTTGGCTGGGAAGGGGGAGTTAATAAACGCTCTGTTGCAGAACTTGTAATTGGGTTTGCAATTGTGTTGTTGAGACATTTGTATGTCTGTAATGCTGAAGTAAGGTCTGGTATATTTAAGCAGAAAGCTGGAGTGCAATTGTCAGAAAAGACATTTGGGATTATAGGCTGTGGTAATGTTGGTAAAGATCTTGTACGTTTGCTCCAACCATTTAATTGTAAGATTCTAGTATATGACATTGAGGATTATCAGGATTTTTATTCTGAATATGGAATCATTACAGCATCATTAGAAGAATTGCTTAAGTTATCCGACATTGTTTCTATTCATATTCCTTTTAACGAAGCGTCAAAAAATCTTATAGATGGAGGCAAGTTAGCATTTATGAAATCTAATGCTATTTTAATCAATACTGCTCGAGGCGGGATTGTTGATGAAGGGGCACTAAAAAAGTCATTAATGAATGGATCATTAGCTGGCGCCGCATTTGATGTTTTTTCACCTGAACCGCCATCAGATCTCGAGTTGTTAAATTTGGTAAATTTCTTTTCAACACCACATATCGGTGGAAGTTCGATCGAGGCAGTTTTGGCTATGGGTCGGTCTGCAATCAAAGGCCTTACTAAAAATAATCTAGTTTAAGTTTGATTGATATTAAGGGTTATCAGAATGGGAAAGATAAGATTAGTCATTGTTAATCAACGAACTTTAAAGAAATGGGATAAGAACTGGGTATACATTGGGCGACATTTCTCCGTTATGGAAGGCTGGGACAAATCAATTGGTCATGGAAAGAGAATCTTACTATCTAAGTTGTTTCGAGAATATTTTGAAAAAGAGAGAAACGAATACCTGAACTGGTGTGAAGCACAAAGGGCCTATAATCAGGATTCACTTCATTGGTGGATGTCACATTTGGCGGGGGGAAATAATATGTCCTCTTTTCTATACGAAACGATATGTCAAATTAAATCATTTAAAGCTTTACTAATAAATAAAGAAAATGTTGGGGATGAGATTTTAGTTGTTTGTGAAAACATTTTCATTTGTGATGCGGTGATTGCTAATGTTCAGGAGTATTGTGAAATTGAACTAACTTATTCCTATTATAAAGGTAAATTATACAATTGGTCAAGATTTTTTGTGGCTACGCCTATTGGTATGTTTCAAACTTTATTTCATTTATTTAAATCATATATTTCAGCCTTTTTATCAAGAAAGCATAAAATTTCCAATAATCTGAAAGGGGAAAGAGTTTATTTAATTCACCAATGCTTAGACATAAAATCATTTTTAAATGAAGGCAAACTAGTTGATCGTTATTTTTCGGCCTTACCATCTTGGCTAGAGGAAAAGGGAAATATTGTGGTAAGATTGCCTTGGTTATTTAACGTTAACCTTCCTTCAAATCAAATTTTTAAAAGAATCAGACAAGATGGTTGCCTGGTAATTGAAGATTATCTAGACTTAATCGATTATTATAAAGCTGTTACTAGTTTTATAAAAAGTATATTCTCATTCTCATTCAGTATTCAATATGGTGAATTTAATTTACAAAGTTTACTCCTTAGAGAGCAATTAATCCAATCCACAGCAAGTCAAATTATTCGTTTTTGGTTATATGGCCCAGCCTTACAAAAGTGGTCGAAAGAGCTGGCTCATTTAACCTTCATTGATACTTTTGAAATGATGCCGCCCGAACATGCACAAATTGTTTTCTTAAAAAAAGCTAATCCTAATTTTAAGTTTTTAGGATACTATCATTCATTAGTATCAAGAGATTTCCTTGGATATTGGAATTATAATACGAAAATGGATACTTCCATACTACCTGATTACATTATCACAAATGGAAAGATGGGAAAAAAAATATTGGTAGCACAAGGATTTGAAGAAAAGAAAATTTTACAGGGTCCAGCACTCAGACAACGATTCATTACAAGAGAATGTTCAAAAAATAAAAACAACCTAATGCTACTTTGTCCATTCGATTTAGATTCCACATTAGAATCCATATCAAAATTACAAAGAGCAATGGGAAGTCTAACTGACTTGGATATTAATATCCAGGTTAAGGCACACCCTATGATACCTAAATTAGAGATTCAAAAAAAACTTCCTGATAACAAATTGCCATTTGGATGGGAATGGAATGATTTGGATATTGCTGATGCTATTGAAGACAAGTATTGTTGCGTTATTTTATCTTCGGCAAGTGTATTTGATGCTATAATTGGTGATTGCATTGTAGTAATTATGCAAAGGGAATTCTCTGCAATGGGCAATTTCGCGGACATTTTGCAAGATAAGTTTCCTATTTTAAAGGAAGTGCCTGATGAAGAATTAGTAACGCGAATATTTGATATATTTTCAAAAAATAGCACATATTATGTTAATGAATTTGAAAAAATTAAATTCGAATTATTGGAAAGTATCAATCCTGTAAATGATAGTACTTTAAAGGTTTTTTTGAATGAAAATAATAATTGAAACTTTTCCATTTGAATATTTCCTTAGATCACAACAGCCCCTAATTGTTTTAGGGAATGAATTAAGGAGTTTGTTGGTCGACTTGGATTTGACAGACGCAAATTATAATGGATAGATCATGTAACTTAAATGATAATATTTTTTTAACAGGAGAACAGTTACGGCTGAATATTGACATTTGTAGACATCATATTTTTGCTCAGCAGAAGGCAATTACATATTTTATATTAATTTCAAAAATGGTTAACTATGCAATTAAATTTTGAAAATGAAACTATATTAATCACCGGCGCAACAAGAGGTATTGGGGAGCAAATAGCCAATGATTTATATTTATTAGGAGCTACTTTAATTTTGACAGGGACAAAACCAAAGGAGATTGAGAAATTAAATGTTCTTGCAACTAAGAATGCCCAGCGTAAGAAGTATTTTTGTGTAGATTTTAGTGATGAAAGAAGCCTAGACTTATTTTTGAATGAATTACATGCTTTCGAAAGAATTGACTGTTTAATTAATAATGCGGGTATCAATCGATTGAATACAATAGATAATGCAGAGATACTTGATTGGAATGAGATGTTATCTGTAAACCTTACAGCGCCCTTCAAGTTGATAAAAAATGTGTCTGAAAAGATGATTGAAAATAATTATGGTAGGATACTTAATGTAGCTTCAATTTTTAGTAAGATAAGTAAAGAGAGGCGTTCAGTATATTCGGCAACGAAATTCGGGCTGCATGGATTAACAGTAGGCGTTTCCAATGATCTGGCAAGGCATAACATATTGGTAAATTCTATATCACCAGGATTTGTTTTGACTGAACTCACAAAAAAAAATCTATCTGTCAGTGAGATGGATGATCTTAAGAATCAGGTGCCAGCAAGACGACTTGGAACAGTACAAGATATTTCAAAAGTAGCGCTTTTTTTGATTAGTAATTTGAATCAATATTTGACAGGACAAAATATAATAGTTGATGGGGGATTTACAAATGTTTGAGTCTTTTTCGGTTAAATCATCAGTTAGCGGAAGTTACACTGTCAATTTTGTAGAAAACATTGACAACTGTCTTTTAGAGATTGCTTCTAAGGGAGATGCTTTCTTTATCGTAGACAATAATGTCGAATTGTTATATGAACTCAGCAAAAAGGAACAAATAAATCGCGATAAAATAATTCCTGTTATTAGTAGTGAGCAGAATAAGACGATTGAATACATACAGGAAGTATTGCGGGACTTAATTTCAAAAGGTATTCGTAAGGACAGTGTACTGATTGCTATTGGAGGCGGTATAACTCAAGATATTGTAGCTTTTATATCAACAATCTTGTATCGAGGAGTGGAGTGGAAATTTATACCGACTACTTTACTTGCCCAAGGAGATAGTTGTATCGGGAGTAAAAGTTCTATAAATTTTGATCTGTATAAAAATCTTCTAGGGACATTTAATCCTCCCTCTGCAATTTACATATATATGGAGTTCCTAGATTCTTTATCAGATTCTGAAATAAAATCTGGGATTGGAGAAATGCTTCATTATTTTTTGACGGAAGGGATTGAGCTTGCTCAAAGTATTTCTGACAATTATGAAAATCTATTACGTAATCGTTCTGGTCTTTCATATTATGTAAATAATAGTTTACGGATTAAAAAGGAAATCATTGAAGTTGATGAATTTGATAAAAGCATAAGGCATATTTTCAATTACGGGCATACATTTGGACATGCAATCGAAGCAATAACAAATTACTCAATCCCGCACGGTCAAGCTATAACGATTGGTATGGATTTAGCAAATTATATTTCGCTTCACTTGGATATGCTAACAATTGATAAATTCAATAAAATGCACAATATTCTTCAAAAAAATATTCCTGCTTTTAAAATTGATGCTTCTAACATTGAGCTTTACTGTTCTGCTCTATCTCGAGATAAAAAAAATAAAGGCAATTTATTGGGGTGTATTTTAACTCGAGGTGCTGGAAAAGTTGAGAAAGTATTTTTAGAAATTGACGATATACTCAGAGAATTAATTATTCAGTATTTTATAAAATATGCCCATTAAATTAAAAAAATGAATATTATTAATAGTTTTTTTAGGTTAAGACATGTTGTATATATAATTGATATTATACTCGTAATTCCAGTCTTTTTTACGGCAATTATCTCTTGGATTTTTTCGAAAATTGGAATCGAAAGGCTGACATTGTCATCAAAAGTATTCGATAGTTTTGGGGTAATGCCAATTAGAGATCATTATTACCAACCGCTTGTTTTCCCAAGTAAACATTTGAAACGTGGATTTGATTTAAAGCGACACTTACCTGGAATTGATTTTAATATTCATGGGCAACTTCAACTATTAAAGGCTTTAGATTTTAGGGATGAATTATTAGAGATCCCTATTGAATCTAATCAATCAAATGATTTTCATTTCCATAATGGCTCATTTGAGGCTGGTGATAGTGAAATGCTTTTTAATATTATTCGTTATTTCAAACCAAGTAAAATTATTGAAATTGGGAGTGGAAATTCAACTCGGGTAAGTTTAAGAGCGGCAAAGCTAAATAAATCTGAAAATCAGATAACTGATATTCTGTGTATAGAACCTTATGAGCAACCATGGCTTGAAAGTGTTTCAGAGATCAATGTCATAAGAAAGAAAGTGGAAGATGTCCCATTTGCTGAGTTTGAATCTTTAAAAGAAAATGATATTCTTTTTATTGATTCCTCTCACATGATACGTCCGGATGGAGATATACTTTTTGAATTTCTTGAATTATTACCCAAATTGAACAGAGGTGTTCTTGTTCATGTTCATGATATTTATAGTCCTAGAGACTATTCTGAAGAAATAATATTTGATAAGAGGTTTATGTGGAATGAACAGTATCTTTTGGAGGCTTTTTTATCTTTTAACGACCATTTCGAAATTATTTGTTCCCTAAATTATTTGAAGCGTAACTACTATAAAGAAATATCTACAGCGTGTCCTATTTTGGAACAAGAACCCAATGCTGACCCTGCTTCTTTTTGGATTCGAAAGGTGAAATAATTATTTTATTATAAAACTAAAATATTTAGCAAAAATGAAAATAGTAATACTCTGTGGGGGGCTTGGTACCAGATTAAGCGAAGAGACACAAGTCAAACCTAAACCAATGGTTGAAGTTGGATCTAATCCAATCCTTTGGCATATTATGAAAATTTATGAACAGTTTGGGTTTAATGATTTCCTATTGGCTTTAGGTTATAAGGCGGAATACATAAAAGATTATTTTTTAAATTATCATGCTAGGACCAGTGATTTTAATGTAAGTCTGAAAACTGGGAAAGTTGATTTTATCAGGCCAACGGCAGAAGATTGGCAAGTTAGCCTTGTAGAAACAGGTACAAACACGCTAACGGGAGGAAGGTTGTTGAGGTTAAAGGGGTTTCTTAAAGAAACATTTATGTTAACTTATGGTGATGGTGTTGCTGATGTTGACATTAGTAAGCTCTTAGCTTTCCATAAATCCCACGGTAAACTAGCAACAGTTACTTCTGTAAGGCCTCCGGCCAGATTTGGTGGTATGGAAATAATTAATGGAGTTGTTGAAGATTTTAAAGAAAAACCCCAGGCGGGTGAAGGTTGGATTAATGGGGGCTTTTTTGTCTTTGAACCAGGTATTTTCGAATACCTTGAAAATGATAAGACAATATTGGAGCAAGGCCCCTTGGAGAATATGGCAAAAGATGGGCAACTAATGGCATATGAACATTCAGGCTATTGGCAATGCATGGATACAATCCGTGACCGGGAGGCACTTCAAGAGATATGGAGTACCAAAAAAGCGCCTTGGAACAATATAAAAAATACGTAATGATTAATAAGTTTTATCAAGGAAGGAAGGTTCTTGTTACGGGAAATACTGGTTTCAAAGGAAGTTGGCTAACAGTTTGGTTACTCAAAATGGGAGCAGAAGTAGTTGGAATATCTTTAGATATTCCAACTACTCCCTCATTGTTTAAAGAACTGAACTTGGAAAACAAAATCAAGCATTATTTTGCAGACGTTCGGGATCTTAAAAGTCTAAGGAAGATCATTAATAGCGAAGAACCTGATTATATATTTCATTTAGCAGCGCAAGCAATAGTATCGACCTCTTATAACGACCCAGTTGAAACGATTTCAACGAACGTAGTTGGGACTATGAATGTTTTAGAAGTGCTCAGATCTTATGGTAAGAAGTGCATCGCGATTATGATAACAAGTGATAAATGTTATGATAATGTTGAGTCGATATGGGGATATAGAGAAACTGATGCTTTAGGGGGAAAAGATGTTTATAGTGGGTCTAAGGGAGCTGCTGAACTAGTAATAAAAAGTTACTATAATTGTTTTTTTAAAGATGACCATCCTGTGCGCTTGGCAGTGGGAAGAGCTGGTAATGTAATAGGAGGTGGCGACTGGGCGAAAGACCGCATTGTAGTTGATTGTATGATTGCATGGAAGAAGCGTAAAACAGTTGAAATCCGAAGCCCAGAGGCCACAAGACCATGGCAACACGTTCTTGAACCGTTATCTGGCTACCTACTTTTGGGGGCTAAAACTTTCAATGAGCAAAATTTGCACGGAGAAGCTTTTAATTTCGGTCCTAAAGCTGAACAAAACAGAACTGTCGTTGAATTACTAAGTGATATGAGGAAGTATTGGATGTCAAATGAGAAAGTTATTCCATTTAATGTAACTGCAAATATCCCATTCCACGAGGCTGGTTTGCTTAAATTAAATTGTGATAAAGCACTCTTTCATCTGAAGTGGGAATCAAATCTAGAATATACAGAAACTATACGGTTAGTTAGTAAATGGTATCATACCTACTATAAACAAGATGAGGATATGTATGACTATACACTCGCTCAAATTGGAGAGTATGAACGGATAGCTAAAGAAAGAAAACGTACATGGATAAATCAATAATTTCAGGTGTTTCTATTCTAATTCTTAAAGAACTAAGTGATGAAAGGGGTGCGGTTTTACATATGATGCGTAATGACTCTCCAGGATTTCGTCAGTTTGGTGAATGTTATTTTTCTGAAGTCTTACCCGGCGCTGTTAAGGCATGGAAACTGCATAGTTTGCAAACTCAGAATTTAGCCGTACCCCTTGGAAGACTTAAAATAGTGCTTTGTGATAAGCGAGTATCTTCGGATAGTTATGGCAGGATTGAAATTTTGGAGATGGGCCGACCAGACAAGTATTTTCGTCTTTTGATTCCACCTGGAATTTGTTACGGTTTTAAATGTGTAAGTACAGAGAAAACACTAATTGTCAATTGTTCGGATCTACCACATACTCCTGGCGAAAGTTTGACTTATCCAAAGGATAGCATTGAAATCCCTTATAGTTGGACTGAAAACATATAATTATGAAAAAGGTTAGACCAGTGATCCGACTTTCAAAGTCATGTATAGACGAAGCCGAAAAAGAGGCGGTTTTGAACGTTCTTGATAGAGAATTTCTTGGAATGGGTGATGTGGTCAAAAATTTTGAAGACGATTTATCAACTTTCTTTGGGAGAAGAGCAGTTTGTGTTGTGAATGGGACCGCAGCTCTTCAACTGGCTTTGGAGGCATGTGATATAGGAGTTGGCTCAGAAGTTTTAGTGCCATCTATTACCTATGTTGCTTCGTTTCAAGCGATATCTGCGACAGGAGCAAAAGCGATTGCTTGTGACGTTGATCCAAAAACTGGATTTATAGATCTTGATGATGCGAAGATTAAAGTAAATGATAATACCCGGGCGATTATGCCCGTTCATTTTAATGGTGGTGTTGGAGAAATAGGAGAATTATATAAATTTTCCAAAGAAAATGAGTTAAGAGTAATAGAAGATGCAGCTCACGCATTTGGAACTGTTTATGAAAGTAAAAAAATTGGTTCTATAGGTGATATTGTATGTTTTAGTTTTGATGGGATCAAAAATATTACTTCTGGAGAGGGTGGCTGTGTAGTTAGTGCCGATGAGAAAGTTTTGGAAAGAATTAGAGATAGTAGGTTATTAGGTGTAGAAAAGGACACTGACAAGAGATTCTCTGGACAAAGAAGCTGGCAATTTGACGTGAAACGTCAAGGATGGAGATATCATATGAGTAATATTATGGCAGCCATTGGGATAGAGCAATTAAAAAAGGCCCGTTATTTTTTTTCAAAAAGGCAAGATTTGGCAAAGCTTTATGATCATCTTCTGAAAGATGAGCCGAGAATAAATATTTTAAAAAGGGATTATGACAACGTGGTCCCTCACATATATGTTATAATGATAAAAAATCTCAAGAATAGAGATGTTTTGATGCAAAAACTGTTGGATTTTGGTATTCAGACGGGTATCCACTATCCGCCCAACCATCTGTTATCATTTTATAAAGATGAATCTTCTAGTAAAATACAGAGTGCAGAAGTAATGTATGATAGCATGCTAACTTTACCGCTCCATCCAGACTTAACGAATGAAGATGTCAAGTTAGTTTCAAAAACATTAATCAAACTTATTAATGACAGTAGTAATGAGTATTAGGCCGCTTATTTCCGTTTTGATGAATTGTTATAACAGCGATAAATATTTACGAGAATCAATAGAAAGTGTCCTGAATCAAAGTTATTCTAATTGGGAGCTGATTTTTTGGGATAACTGTTCTACTGATGAAAGTGCTAATATTGTAAAGGCGTATGTTGATAAGAGAATTAGGTACTTTAGAGGGAGAGAATTTGTCTCTTTGGGCGAGGCTAGAAACCTAGCCATTAATAAGGTTGCCGGAGAATATTTGGCAATTTTAGACTGCGATGATGTTTGGTTACCAAGCAAATTGGAAAAGCAAGTAGCTATATTTTTGCGAGAAAAGGATGTGGCAGCGGTTTATTCTAACTATTTAAAACTAGATGAAAAAGGTGGTTATGAGCAAAATTTATTAAATAATAGATTAATAAGAAGGGGACGAACTTTCGAAAATATCTTTTTACATAAATTAACAATTCCTTGGCCAACGGTTATGTTTCGGACCTCTGTGGTTATTGAGGTGGGGATGTTTTCTCATTACAAACAAGTTGAAGATTTTGATATTTTATTAAAAATAGCAGTAAAAGGATTATTTTTTTATATTGATGAGAATTTGGCCATCTATAGAATTCATACTAATCAATTAAGTGTCGATTATGATCTAACATTGAAAGAAATTTTAGTAGTTTATGACTATTGGTATACAAGATGGACAAATAATAGTAAGCATAAATTAAAAAATTATTATTTATTGATTAGAGGGAGAAGTAAAATTTATCATATCACAGGGTTGAGGGCAATAATTCAGAATGAGCAAGCGTCTAAATATTTTATTAGTTCAAGTTATTTTCTTCCAACGCCAAGGTCAATTTTGTTATTAATTATTTCTTTAATTCCTTTTTTCAAAAAAATGGCGAGGAGATATTATTTTGAAAAAGAATAGCGTGGATTATTCAATTGTGATACCGGCATATAATTCAGCAAAACATATTGAAAAGGCAGTATTGAGCTGTATAAATCAAACGTTTCAACCAGGTGAAATCATTATTATTGATGATGGAAGTACAGATGATACGTATGAATTGCTAAAAAAAATAAACTCCCCTCTAATAAGAATTTATCAGAACAAGATAAATAAAGGAGTCTCGTATTCTCGGAATGTGGGTATAAAAAAATCTCGGTGTGCATGGGTATTATTCTTAGATGCTGACGACATTTTTCATAAATATAAATTAGAAACCTTGGATATGATTATCTCAAAAAATAATCATATTAGAGTATTGGCTCACGAGTTTGTCGTGAGTTTAAATCAAGAGAAGTTGAATATGATTGAGATTTCTAAAGATTTTAAGCTCAAAAAAGTTAAACTTAGAAAGTTGCTATTTAAAAATTTATTTGTCACTCCGTCAGTAGCATTTTATAGGAAAAGCGGTGTACTATTTGACGAATCTTTCACACATGCTGAAGATCATGATTTTTTACTCAGATTGTTGGAGCGGGAGATAGAATTTTGGTATTTTAATTCAATTTTATGTTCTATATCAAGATTTCCGCTTTCCCCGGGGGGACTAAGTAGCAATAATCTGAAAATGCGATTTGGAGAACTGAAGTTATATAAAAATTTTTGCGAGCGAAATAAACTACTTTTATTATTACCATTTTTGTATAGTTTTTCTGGGCTTAAGCACATTAGACGATTTCTATTGACTTATTTTTTGTTTATTTGTGTGCTTGTATTTTTATGATATTGTACAACTAAATATAAAGTTCTATTTAATTGTATTCGTTGACTTTCCTGAAATAAAAATGTTACAATATAGGTCTTTAATTCATTTTATTAGTTTGGTATTATATTTAATAACAAATGCTTAGAACGCTGAGGAGAAGCAGTTTGGCTTCTAGTCTATTTCTTTTTTTAATGTGGCCAACATTAATGTTTTATCTTTCAATTAATGTTGGCATCAAAATACCATATGTTGGTGATTTGTTGCTAGTGGTAATTTTGGTAATAAATTTATTTTCTAAATCGAAGATAAATAAGATAACTTTCTTAAGGAGTAGAGACGTTTTTTTCGGTCTAGCGCTTTTGTCTTTATGCTATTTTACAATAATCAATTTTAATAATATCTTTCATATCATTAGTGTAAATGAAATACGATACCCAATATTAATTGTTTTAGTTTATTTTATTTTCCGATTTTCTGTTCGTAAGAGAGAGTTAGAATACATTAAAGTTGCGATTAATTTATTTTTAAAATGGCACACAGTGATTATTCTATTAGAATTCCTAGTTGTAAATTTTTTATTGGATAGTAGCTATCCCATGAGTGTAGCTGATCTTTTTGGAGTAGAAAGAGTTTATGAATCAACCGCTGGTTTTGTTAGGCCCGTGGGTTTCTTAGTGGGAGCGTCCAATGCATCTATTGGAGTAATTATCTATCTATTTACGGTGAATAAAAAAGATAAATTTTTATTATTCACCGGTCTGATATCCCTTTTATTAACTTTTACGCTTACAGCATTTCTATGTATTATGGTGTGCTTTATGTTATACTCGAAGAGGTCAATAATAGCGATGAGTTTTTGTGCAATATTGTTGTCAGTTACTATTTATTATCAGGCGTCAATATCATCGCTACGTACTAACCTACTAACTAATACAGATAATATACCAACAGGGTTAGAAAGTTTATATTATTACACAGATTCTCTACTATTCTTGATTAATAATATGCAAATTTTACCACAAAAAGTTGTTTTTGAAGAGAGTTTTCTATCTAACCTTTACGGCGACTTTAATGAAGTCTATTTTAGTAGAATGATTGCCTTTTATGGATTATTATTTTTTTCAATATATGGATATATTTTAGTTCTATATGTAAGGGCATTTTTTAATAATAAGATCCATGTTTTTTTAATTAAGATTATCCCTGTCCTGATTATTGTTGTGGCGTCATTTCATTATCCGGCTATTTGTTCAACTTCTCTTTTCTTTATTATTCCTTTTTATTTACAGGAAGGGGGACACTCTGTCATAAAAATGAAGAACACATGAATGATGTATCTAAAGTCATAGTGATCATGACCACATTTAATGGAGAACGATATGTTGAAGAGCAGCTTTTGTCCATTTTAAATCAAAAAAATGTAGATTTGGATATTTTCATTTTTGATGATTGTAGTACAGACAAAACAGTCGATGTTATCCAAAGTCTGAACAGTAATAAAGTACGTTTATTTATAAACGAAGTAGCTACGGGTAGTGCAGGCATAAATTTTTTACAAGCCTTGATCTCCTTAGGTAATAATTATTTTGAAAATTATGATTATGTTGCGCTTGCCGATCAGGATGATTTGTGGGATATAGAAAAATTGGTCAGGGCAGTTGACGAGCTCAAAAAAACTTCTTCGGTGCTTTATTGTTCAAATTTAACATTGTGGAATGAGAGAAGGGGTACTAGAAAGTTGCTGAGAAAAGATTATCCTCAGACACAATATGATTATTTGTTTGAAGGCGGAAGTGCAGGTTGTACCTACGTATTTACCATAGATTTTGCACGTCGGCTTGTAAAGCAATTAGAGGTAATAGAGTATAAAAATTGGCCATTCTTATCTCACGATTGGTTAATTTATTTTTATGCAAGAGTTAATGATGATTTGGTATATTTCGACTCTAACAGCTATATTCTTTATAGGATTCATGATAAGAATGTGCATGGTCATTTAAACGTTTTTTCTTTTCACACGATATTGGCTAAATCTCGATTAGTTAGAAGGGGTTGGTATATCTGTAATATAAGAGGTTTTAGGCAGTTAATGGCAAAACGACCTAAGGTTATCGACATCTATGATAGTTACGAAAGGAATTGGAAAAGTAGGTTATGGGTTTGCTTAAAGTTCAATTTTCGTCTTATGAGATCAAAGAAAAAATTTTTCAATTTTTTTTTAATCTCGATGAGTGTTTTCCCAACTACAGGAGGGAAAGGTATATAGTTTTAGCGATATTTTAATTCGATCATAATATATTTTAGAAATAGTCATAATGAAAGATATTATTATAGTAGGGGCGTCTGGTTTTGGAAAAGAGGTCTTACAATTATTAAATAGGATAAATAAAGAAAATACTTGCTGGAGCATTCTAGGATTTATAGATGATAATCCTAAACTATCTGGCATTACCATTAATAATCAATCAGTGATTGGAGGGGTAGAAAGTTTGAAAAATTTTTCCTGTTGCTCTGTAGTTATAGCAGTGACTGATCCCTCGTTGAAACTCTCGCTAATAAGTAAAATAAATAGTTACGGCAATGATTTCAATTTTCCTAATATTATTCATCCGAACGTGGAAATGTCATTAGCTTTGAATCAGATAGGTCATGGAAATATTATAACTGAGGGTTGCATATTAACGAGCAATATCAAAATTGGCAATTTTAATGTTTTTAATACGAGAACTTCTATTGGGCACGATGTTGCCATCAACGATTATAATATTATGAATCCTAATGTTCAAATTTCTGGTAATGTAATCATTGGTTCTAGTAATTTTTTTGGTGTTAATTCAGTAATTTTGCAAGGACTGAAAATAGGGAGTAATAATCATATTGGAGCCTGTTCTCTGGTCGTTCGAAATATGAGAGATGACATGAATGTTTTTGGAAAGAGAGTGATGACCTCCAGGGATTTAATTGGGAGATGCAAAAATTCATTAATGATCCGAATATAATTACAAGTATGGGAAGAAGGGGATTTGATTTTTTTAAAGAAAACTACACCATAGATGTTTCTTATCAGAGAATTATGAATAGGGTAGAAACACGGAAAAATATTTTTATTTAAAATATTTAAAATCAGGTTTAGGTGAAAATATTCTTTGTGAAAGTAAGATTTATTTTATAATGTTAAAAGAAGTGGTTAGTTTATATTGGGTCAGTGAATAAAATAAAATATTATCATAATCTTGTCGGAATTCAAGTAGAAAAATTTCCAATTGAAATGGAATTTACAGGTAATACAGTTTCATCAACAATTTCATTGGTTTTAGAGAAATTTCTTAGTCAAAACAAGATTAAAACTGAAGATATTTTAATGTTAACAGGGTTTGGAGTTGGGTATTCTTGGGGGAGCGTTATTGTTAAATGTAATAATTATTAATGAAGAGTATTGCTATATATGGCTGTGGAGGTTTTTCTAGAGAAGTAAAATCATTAATTGATCAAATCAATAATGATGGAGGAGAGTATCACTTCGTTGGGTATTTTGATGATGGGATTGCCAAAGGGACACTTATTGGGGGTTATAAGGTCTTGGGAGGAATAAATGAGTTGAATCTTTATTCAAAAAATATTTTTGTAGTAGTTTCAATTGCTGATCCAAAAATTAAGTCCAAGATAATTGAGTCAATAACAAATTCGAATATCTCATTTCCAATTTTAATTCATCCAAGCTGTATTATTAGCGATTATGATGTTACTATTGGAGAAGGGAGCATTATTTGTGCAGCTACAATAATTACGGTGAATGTTCAAGTTGGGAATCATGTGATCTTAAATCTTGCGTGTACAGTTGGTCATGATACTAAAATAGGATCATACTCATCATTCATGCCTGCTGTGAATATTTCAGGGGAGGTAAATGTAGGAACTCACGTTTATTGCGGGACAGGTGTTAAAATAATCAATCAGATAAATATTGGAGATGGTACAATTGTAGGTGCCGGAGCATTAGTACATAAAAATTTACCATCTCATTGTACAGCAGTAGGATTTCCTGCTAAACCCATAAAATTTCATAATGAGTAGTTCTAAAATCTGGCTTTCTTCTCCGCATATTGGTAAGAATGAGCTGAGATATGTGAATGAGGCATTCGAAACTAATTGGATAGCGCCATTGGGCCCTAATATTAGTGCATTTGAGAAGGAGTTAGAGGTAATAACAAATACAAGGAGTGCTGCTGCTATTTCATCAGGGACTTCTGCAATCCATTTGGCATTAATTTTATTAGGCGTTAAATCAGGCGATCATGTATTCTGCCAATCTATGACTTTTTGTGCGACTGCCAATCCAATAGTTTATCAAGGAGCTATTCCTGTTTTTATTGATTCTGAGAGAGATACTTGGAATATGGATCCTAATCTACTTCGAACAGCACTCCGAGAGAGTAGATCAAAAAATAAATTACCAAAGGCAATAATCTCTGTTCATCTATATGGAATGCCATCAAAAATGAGTGCAATTTTGGCGGTGGCTAAAGAATTTAATGTACCAGTGATCGAAGATGCTGCAGAGGCCTTAGGGTCTGAGATAAATAATAAACCTTGTGGAGGTTTTGGTGATTTCGGAATTTTAAGCTTCAATGGAAACAAGGTAATCACAACATCTGGAGGAGGAGCATTGCTTTCTAACGATCCAGAAATGATTGAAAAAGCTCGCTTTCTTGCCACCCAGGCCAGAGATGCTGCTCCACACTATGAGCATTCACAAATTGGTTATAACTATAGGATGTCGAATGTTTTAGCGGGGATAGGGAGAGGGCAACTAGAAGTTTTAAATGATCGTGTTGAGGCAAGAAGAAGAAATTTTGAAAGATATAAGAAGTATTTTATAAAGTATAATGATGTTGGATTTAATATCAGATTTCAAGAAGCTCCTTCAGGGTATCATTCAAATCGTTGGTTAACTTGTATTTTAGTTGATCCTACATTTAATAATGGACTATCTCGCGAAGAGATAAGACTTGAGTTAGAATTGGAAAATATCGAGGCACGACCACTTTGGAAGCCGATGCATCAGCAACCTGTTTTTTTGAATGCAAAAAGGTATTTAAATGGCGTTTCTGACAAGTTATTTGAGGATGGCCTTTGCTTGCCAAGTGGATCTAATTTAGCTGAAGAAGAGTTTGAGCGAATATTTGAGTGCTTAGATCGTATTTTTTCCAAATATCAAAATATATAGTGTATCAGACTTATTTTAAAAGAGCATTAGATTTTATAGTAGCATTATTTTTATTGCTTTTATCTTTTCCAATTATATTAACTACCTATATGTTATTACTCGTTGCAAACAGGGGTAGTGCCTTTTTTTTTCAGGTTAGGCCTGGTTATCAAAGTCATCCATTTGTCATTATTAAGTTTAAAACTATGCGCGATGGGGTAGATGCTGAAGGTAATTTATTGCCGGATGAAGTCAGACTAACCTCAATAGGTAAAGTAGTTAGGACATTTTCGATTGACGAATTATTACAGCTAATAAATGTTTTGAAGGGGGATATGAGTTTGGTAGGGCCACGTCCATTACTAACGAAATATTTGAGTCGTTATACCGCAGAACAAGCGAGTCGTCATAATGTTAGACCAGGGATTACAGGCTATGCTCAGGTAAATGGACGGAATAAAATTAGTTGGGAGGATAAATTTAAATTAGATGTAGAATATGTCGAGAAGGTTTCATTTTTATTAGACATGAAAATCTTGTGGATGACATTTTTGAACGTGGTCCAAAGAAAGGACATTAGTTCTGATGGGCACGCGACAATGGAAGAGTTTATGGGAATAGAATGAGACTAGTATAATCGCAACCAATAGAACAATCTTCCCATTAATTCCCTAAAGCCTAATTCTGTTTTTGCCAAGCTTTGCCCATTGGGCAAATAATCCATAACAGTAATAGAATCATTGCTCAGCGATTTAAAATCCACCGGATAGGTAACCACCTCAAGTCCTTCTTTTTCAAAGAGCCTTTGAGCCCTTGGCATATGGAAGGCTGAGGTGACCAGAATGATTTGATTTCCTAGGCTCATTTTCTTTACGGCTATGGCTTCATCTGCTGTATTGGTCACCAGCCCACTTACAAAAATGTGATCATAAGGAATGCCATATTTAGTGGCATAATCGGTTAATACATTACCCTCAGTCCTGCTGGACTTTCTCCAAGGCATTTCAGCACCTGTGAAGATTAAGTTTGTCGCTTTACCTGCTTTCATGAGCGCAATCCCTCCAAAGAAGCGATCGGGATCACCCCATTCAATGTATTCCTTGCCATCCATTTCATGGAGAGATAACATCCCACTCAGCACGACAATTGCGTCAGCCTGTTCGATGCTCATGATTGGTTTTCTGTATGAATCACCCTCGACTATTTTGAAAAAGACATTGGAAAAGATCGGAGTGGATACTATATATAATAGTGCGATCGAGAAATAGATTAAAGAATTTCTTTTTTTTTGGAGCCCTATAACAATAAAGAAGATTACGATCATGATAGGCATTAAGAATAGTGGTAAAACCTTGTGGAGATAGATCATATGAGACTTGAATTTGTCCTTATTAATAAAGGTGAGAGGCAGTATTAATATTTTCCAATCTTCCTTGAATTACTACGAATAGAACATTTATTCTGAACTGGATTTAAATAGAATCACCATACTTTAATTGACATTTTTCAGCTTCACCACCTTTGTGGTATCTAGCTTTTCAAATTCGCTGTTGTTACTTACAAATTCAGGCACGAGTTGCTTCATAAGCCCGACCAATTGCATAGAACTATTAGGGGAGGCTATCTTGTTCTCCAATAGTTTAAACTGGTCGATGATCGCTTTTTGATCAATGGCCCGAACTTTGGCGATCATGATTTTTTCATGATAGGTTTTCACACTATTTTCGCCATCTACTAAGAGTTCTTCGTAAAGTTTCTCTCCAGGACGCAGGCCCGTATACTTAAGTGAGATATCAATGTTAGGGACATAGCCATAAAGGCGGATCATCTTTTTGGCAAGATCTGATATTTTAACTGGAGCACCCATATCAAAAACAAAAATCTCACCTCCATTGGCCATGCTGCCAGCTTCTAATACCAACTGACAGGCTTCCGGTATGGTCATGAAGTAGCGCACAATATGAGGATGGGTGATGGTGACCGGCCCTCCACGCTCAATTTGTTCTCGGAAGCGCAAGACCACAGAA